>Ga0068854_100000281_pt1 | contig 34053 bp, 32 predicted proteins | sample KBSCornC42_FD_66590 | JGI IMG/M metagenome (GOLD analysis project Ga0068854, IMG submission 66590) | Corn rhizosphere microbial communities from Kellogg Biological Station, Michigan, USA - KBS Corn C4-2 | ecosystem: Host-associated > Plants > Roots > Rhizosphere > Soil ... | reverse complement strand
GCGCAGTATCGGCGCGCTTTCGGGCGAGGCGGCGGCCGATCAAAGGCTGGGCGGCTCGGTCGCCTTTGCGGTGCTGGGTGCGGCACAGGGCGTGCAGCTGTTGCGCGTCCACGACGTATTAGAGACGGTGCAGGCGCTGCGCATATGGCGTGGCTTGCGCGACGAGGCGCTCTCCCCCGTCTGATGGGGCAACGCCGGGCGCTCCACCCCTTATGATCTTGTCCCTCGGCGTCCGCCGATCCGACCATCCGTGCGCCTCGTCTCGATCCCGTTGTGCAGCAATGGCCATTCGCCCATTCGCCCGCTCGCCGGTTCACGAAGTGGCGGTCGCAAAGACCCGGCCCGGCATGCAAGCCCCCTCACTTCCAGTGCGGTGACAATCCGCCCGACCGAACAAGGAGCCCTGCGTGTTTCGCAAAATGCGGGAAAGTCAGTCCGATCAGCGCATGATCGACGAGCAGGTAGTCGATACGCGCGTGCACGAGTTGCTTTCGCTTTTCACGTCCGACGCGTCTCCCAACGTGCACCGGCTGCGGTCGCTCGCCAACGCGATCGAGCCGCTAGCCTTCAATATCAAGCAAATGGGCTATGCGCTCGCGCGGCAGCTGGCGGATGCCCTGCCTCCCCGCGGCCCGACCGAAGCGCGTCGCGTCGATCTTCCCAGCAGCCTTTCGACCCAGACCGCGATCGAAAGCGATTGGGTCGCACATTGGTGCAACGAGCTGAAGGTCCCGGTGGTCTATCACCGCAAGATATGGGAATTGGCCTTCGTTCTCCAGTCAATCCACGACCGTGGACATATCCGTCCCGGCGCGCGGGGCCTGGGCTTCGGCTGCGGGACCGAGGCGCTGCCATCCTATTTCGCGGCGCACGACGTTTCGATTCTGGCGACCGATCAGGCGCCCCAATCGGCGGAGCGGGCGGGGTGGGTTCATACCGGCCAGCACACGACCGCGCTCGAGCAATGCTTCATGCCGCATCTGGTTGATCGGGCGCATTTCGATCGCAACGTTGCGATGCGCTTTGTCGACATGAACGACATTCCGGACGACCTGATCGATTTCGATTTCTGCTGGTCGATCTGCGCGCTCGAGCATCTCGGCTCGATCGACCATGGCCTGCGCTTCATCGAGAATAGCCTAAAGACGCTGCGGCCGGGTGGGCTCGCGGTTCACACCACCGAGTTCAACATTCGCGACGACGGGCCGACGATCGATAACTGGCCGTCGGTGGCGTTCCAGCGCAAGCATATGGAACGCATCACAGCCAAGCTGCGCGCGCAGGGGCATAAGGTAGCACCGTTCGATTATACGCTCGGCGATGGGCCGCTCGACCGCTTCGTTGACCTGCCGCCCTTCCACCATGATTTGCCCGAGCATATCGGCGCCTGGCTCGGCGCCCCCGCTCACCTGAAGCTGGCAATGGACGGGGTGGTCGTTACCTGTATCGGGATCGCGATCGAGAAAACGGCGCACTGATCGGCGGGAACATCCGGGCCCCGCGGGTTTGCGATGACTTGCGAATCCATCCAAGCGCCACGTTTCCCGCATAAACGGCGCGGGTTCGGCTCGCGCCCAATACGCCAGAGGGCGTACTCTGGGCCCCGATAGGGGAGACAGATATGCGTCCGCTCATAATCGCCTGCGCCACCGCCATCGCGGCACCGGGCCTTGCCCAGAGTCCGCTTGCCAAGGCCTGCGCCCAAGCCGAACGATCACAGCTTGATTTCTGGGTCGGCCATTGGGACGTCTATCCCACCGGCACCGCCAAGTTGATCGCGCACAGCCTGATCGAGAAACTCTATTCCGGCTGCGCGATCCGCGAGAATTGGATGCCGCTCGGTGGTACCGGCGGCGGATCGCTCAGTGCCTGGAACCCGAAGACTGGCAAATGGCACCAGACCTGGATGGATTCGAGCGGCGCGACCGTCGAGTTCGACGGCGGCCTGGTGGGCGACACGATGACGATCATGGGAAATTGGGCGAACGTCATCGCGCCTGGCAAGGATGGCGTGGTGCGCATGAGCTACCGCCGCAATCCGGACGGGTCGGTCCGCCAATGGGGAGAGGTCACGCAGGATGGCGGCAAGAGCTGGTCGCCCAGCTTCGACTTTACCTACAAGCCGTCGGCATCCTGAAGCGCGATTTCACCCGCCAGGCTTGCAAACAGGTCGCCGAACGACTGGCGATGATGAGGCGTGTGGCCATGGGTGCGGATCGCATCGCGATGGGCCGCGGTGCCGTAGCCGGAATTGGAGGCCCAGGCATAATGGATATGGCGCTGGCCCAATCGGGCCATCAACCGGTCCCGCATCACCTTGGCCATGATCGAAGCGGCGGCGATTTGCGGGACCTTGCCATCGCCCTTCACCACGGCCTGCGCGTCTCCCGAAAGCCCGCGCGGCACATCGATCCCGTCGATGCGGACCGGGGCGTCGATGCTCAGCCGCGTTACCGCCTGATGCATCGCCTGCAGCGTCGCATTGCGGATATTATAGACATCGATGTAGCGCGCCGAACGCGCAGCGAAGTGGAATTTCGAGACGCGGGCGATGATCGGGAACAGCTCCTCGCGTTCGGCGCGGTCGATTCTCTTGCTGTCGTCGAGCCGGCCGAGAATGCCCTTGGGCAAAGCTTCGGGCTCGAACCACAAAGCGCACACCATCACCGGGCCGCAAATTGCGCCGCGCCCGACCTCGTCGCAGCCGATCACCGGCGGGAACAGGCTCGCGCGTTTACGGAAAAAGGGGCGGCTGCCGGCCATGAGCGTGGTTATGGCAGGCCGAAGCGCGCGCGTCATCAGAGGGGCGCGCAACATCCCCGTTATCCACAGCTTGCGCGGAACCCCGCAGTCGCGCACATGAGCGGGGATGGCGGACGAGCATCAGCAACCGGACGCGCGCGCGCACCGCATCGCCAAGGCTTCGCTCGGCGTGTTCCTCGCTTTATTCGGCGTCTGGATCAGTGCGAGCTTCATTCCTGCATTGATTTGGGCCGCGGTGATCGCGATCGCTATCGACCCCTTATACGCGCGCGCCGAGCTACGCTGGCCGGGCGGGCGCCGCGCATGGCTGCCGACCATCGCCACGATCCTTATTGCCTTGCTGGTTCTCGCCCCGCTCACCGTTGCGGTGGTCGAAGCGGCGCGTGAGGCGCGCACCGTGATCGCCTGGCTCGCGGATGCACGCGCCAACGGCCTCGCCCAGCCAGAATGGGTCCAGCATATGCCGTTCGCCGGCGAGATTTCGAGCTGGTGGCAGAATAATCTGGCGACGCCCGAGGGTACTGCGCTCCAGCTCGACCGCGTCCAAGAGACCTTATTGGGCGGCAATTCGGCGATCGTCGGGCGCAATCTGATTCGGCGCTCCGTGGTATTCGCCTTCACCCTGATCGCGCTTTTCTTCCTGCTGCGCGAACGCGACAGCGTGGTCGATCAGCTCAAGGCCGGCGGGCGGCGGGTGCTCGGCCATTGCAGCGACCGCATCGGCGCGCAGCTGATCCGTTCGGTGCGCGGCACGATCGACGGACTGGTCCTCGTCGGAATCGGCGAAGGTGCGGTGATGGCAATCGTCTATCTGTTCGCCGGGGTTCCCCATCCGATCCTGCTCGGGCTGCTGACCGCGGTTGCGGCGATGATCCCGTTCGGCGCAGCCTTGATGTTCGCCATCGCCAGTCTCATGCTGATCGGTCAGGGCGCGGTCGGCTGGGCGGTCGCGGTGTTCGCGATCGGCATGGTGGTGGTCGGGATCGCCGACCATTTCATACGGCCTTTCCTGATCGGCGGCTCGACCCGCTTGCCCTTCCTGTGGGTGCTGATCGGCATCTTGGGCGGGGTCGAAAGCCTGGGCCTGCTCGGGCTGTTCGTCGGCCCGGCGACGATGGCCACATTGTTCATGCTGTGGCGCGATTATATCAACGACACCACCGTCAGCGATGGATCGCCACCACTCGCCCTGCGAGCCGATCCACCTCCGCCCGATTGTGACTGACGTAGAGGATCGGTAATTTGAGCGCGTCGCGAACGCGTTCGATCATGGTCAGGATCTCGTCGGCGCGCGCGCGATCGAGCGACGCAAGCGGCTCGTCCAGCAGCAGAAAGCGCGGGTTCGACAGCAAGGCGCGGCCGATCGCGACGCGTTGCGCTTCCCCGCCCGACAGGGTGCGCGGCCAGCGATTTAGCAGCGCGCCAAGCCCGAGCAGGTCGACCACTTCCCTCAGTGTGATCGCCCCCTCGCGCTCGCTCGCGCCGTAAAGCAGATTGGCGCGCACCCTGAGGTGGGGAAACAGCCGCCCGTCCTGAAACACATAGCCGGCGTCGCGCGCTTCGGGGGGCAGATTCACGCTTTCGCCGAACAGGAGCCGGCCGCCGACCGCGATCCGGCCGCGGTCAGGCGCAAGCAGGCCGGCGATCATGTTGAGGATGCTGCTCTTGCCGCTGCCGGAGGGGCCGAACAAGGCCGTGACGCCCGCATCGCTTTCGAAGGAGACCGCTATCTCGGCCTCGCCCAGCCGCTTGGAGACATCGACCTCAAAGGACATGCGCGCGCTCGCCCTGGCGTCGCACCAGCCATTCGGACGCGATCAGCGCGCCGAGCGACAGGGCCACCGACACTATTGCCAGGCGCAACACAATATCGTCTCCGTCGGGCAATTGGAGCGCGGTGTAGATCGCGATCGGCAGCGTGCGGGTCTGGCCCGGAATGTTGGACACGAAGCTGATCGTCGCGCCGAACTCGCCGAGCGAGCGTGCAAAGCCCAGCACCAGCCCCGCCCACACGCCCGGAAGCGACAAGGGCAGGGTGATCGTGCGGAATGCCCGCCAGGGACTCGCCCCGAGCGAGCGCGCCGCGCCTTCAAGCCGGCGGTCGACCGCTTCGATCGACAGCCGCATCGCGCGCACCATCAATGGCAAGGCCATCACCGCCGCCGCCAGCGCGGCACCGGTCCAGCGGAACATCAGCGTCACGCCAAAGACGCGGTCCAGCCAGCCGCCGATCGGCCCGGCCCGGCCGAACAGGATCAGCAAGATCCAGCCGGTCACGACCGGCGGCAAAACGAGCGGCAGATGCACCACCGCGTCGAGCAGGATCCTTCCCGGAAAACGGCCGCGCGCCAGCACATAGGCCAGCGCAAACGCAACCGGCAAAGTGAACACCACGCCCACGACCGCCACCTTGAGCGAGAGGCGGATCACCTCCCAATCGTCGGGCGTGAGCGTCACTTCGGCTGGAAACCGTAGCGCCTGAAGATCGCCTTGCCGGCATCCGATATCAGGAAGCGACGAAAGCCTTCCGCATCCGGGCTGGTCGACGCGGTCAGCAGCGCAATCGGATAAGTGATCGGGGCATGGCTGGCCGAGGGGAAGGTGCCCACGATCTTCACCTCTTTCGAGGCATAAGCGTCGGTCGCATAGACGATGCCATATGGCGCCTCGCCACGTTCGACCAAAGCCAGCGCCGAGCGAACATTGTCCGCGCCCGCAACGTGCGACGCGACCTCGTCCCAGACGCCCAGCCGGGTAAGCGCTTCCTTGCCATATTTGCCGGCGGGAACCGAGCTGACCTCACCCATGGCCAGCTTGCCGCCGCCGAGCAAACGGGCAAGCGGGAAGCCCGGCTTGACCCCGACCGGTTTTGCCGACGCGGCCGGCGCGACCAGAACGAGGCTGTTGGCGAGGAAGGAAATGCGGGTGCCCCCCTTCGTCAGACCATGTTTGGCGACATCATCCATCCAAGCTTCGTCCGCCGAGATGAAAATGTCCGCCGGCGCGCCCGCATCGATCTGCTTGGCCAATACCGAAGAGGAGGCGAAGGACAGGATTGGCCGCGCGTGGTGCCGGGCAGCCCAGGCGTCGGCGGCCGCGTTCAGGCTTTCCTGGAGGCTGGCCGCCGCGAGCACCAAAGGCGGCGCGGCGGAAGCCGGTACGGCGATCAGCGCGACCAGGAGCAGAAGCAGACGCCGCACCGATATCCTCACCGGAACAATTTGAGGTCGATTGCTTCGGCCATCGCTTTGTAGCCCGCATCACTGGGATGGAGATGGTCGCCGCAGTCATAGGCCGCGGCTATCGTCAAAGGATCGGCTTTGTCGCCGACCGCGCGATCGAGGTCGATCACAGCGTCGAAATTTCCGGGTGCGCGGGTCCAATTGTTGACCGTTTGGCGCACCGCCTCGCCCTTTTTGGACCAATAACCGGCACCCTTGTAGGGCAGAATGGTGGCGCCATAGACCTTGACGCCATGCGCGTGGGCGCGCGCGACGATCTGGCGGTAAGCGGCGATGAGGTCCTCGGCCCGCGGCGCGCCCGCGGGCGAATTCTTGGCCGAGCCGATATCGTTGACGCCTTCCAGGACGACGACATAACGCACCCCGGGCACCGACAACACGTCGCGATCGAAGCGTGCCAGCGCCGCCGGGCCCGCGCCGGTCAGCAGCAGTCGATTGCCCGAAATTCCGGCATTAGCCACCGCCAAGCGCGTCATTCCGGCACGATTGAGCCGTTCGGCCAGGGTGTCGGGCCAACGCCGATTCTGATCGTTGGTGGAGGCCGCACCGTCGGTGATCGAATCGCCGAGCGTGACGATTGTGCCGGTCGCCGGCCCGCCCGAGACGTCGATCCCGCTCAGAATATAGCGCTCAAACGCCTTGCGGCCGCCTGTAAGCGCCGCTGCCCCCGTCTGGTCGCCGGGGACGATCTGCGTGCTCGAAACGCCGAGCGAATGGATCGTCGCCCGCGTCGCCTCTCCCGGGACATGGATGCTGACCACCAGCTTCGAGAGGGGGGGCAACGTCAACGCGACCGGATCGCTTTCCAACGGCGCGAAGGCGGGAATGGTCGGCGCGGCCTGCCCGGCGAAGGTAACGACCCGGTCGGTGCCCGGCTGCGGCGTGCCATCCGGACCGGCCAACGCGACATGAACCGCGCCGATCGCCAGAGGCGCATCGGTCATTTCGTTGGTCAGGCGGAGCCGCACCTTATTCCCGCCCGCGCTCACCCGCGCGACCATGCGGAAGGTTACGTCGCTCATCGGAATGATCGGATGGCCGGGCCAGGCATTTTGTATCTCGACCGGCGACGCTTCCCACGTCCGCACCCATGTGTCCGCGGACCAGGCGGGGCTGGCCAGCATGAGCGATGCGGCGAGCAAAGAACACATGGGCTTAAGACGCATGACGGGTATCCTCCCTTTTGCCGGACTATTGCCAGCGGGCGGAGGCGATGACCAGAGCGCGGACGGATTATCCCGCGACGGGTGACGTAAAATGGGCGCGCCCCAATCCATGTCCCATCGGTCCGTGGCCGTGGCCCAGGCCGGGTGCCGCCAGCATCGCCGCGCGGACATAGGACCGGGCTTTCTCGATCGCCATGGGTAGTGGCAGGCCGAACGCCAGATCCGTCGCGATCGCGCTCGACAGGGTGCAGCCGGTTCCATGATCGTGACGTGTCGCGATCCGCTCACTTGTCCAGCGCGTGACATGGCCGTCGGGGGCGACCAGAAGGTCGGTGAGCTTGCCACCGGGCACATGCCCGCCTTTGGCGAGCACCATCGCGCCGTGTCGTTCCGCCAGAATCTGGGCGGCGGTTTCGAGCTGGGCCTCGCTGGTGACGGCGAGGCCGGTCAGCACCGCCAGCTCGGGCGCATTTGGGGTGATCAGGGTCGCCATTGCCATCAGCGGTTCCAGAGCCGCGACGGTGACGTCGTCTGCGAGGATCGCGCCCGATGTGGCAACCATGACCGGATCGAGCACGATCGGGGGCCGTTCCATGCCTTCTCCGCAGGCGGAAAAGGATGCGAAAAAGTTCGCGACGGCCTCCGCGGTCTCAGGTGCGCCGATCATTCCGATCTTGATCGCATCCGCGCCAATGTCGCTGAGCACGGCCTCAACCTGCGCCAGCACCATTTCGGCCGGCACCGCGAGCATTCGGCTCACGCCCTGCGTATTCTGGGCGGTGATCGCGGTGATGGCCGTCATGGCATGACCGCCGAGCATCGTGATCGTCTTGATGTCGGCCTGGATGCCCGCGCCTCCGCCCGAATCCGAGCCGGCGATCGAGAGGATGCGCGGGACGGTCACGCCGCCTTTTTGACCGCGTCGCAAATTCGATCGACTACCGCATTCACCTGCGCCTCGTCCTCGCCCTCGGCCATGACGCGGATCAGGGGCTCGGTGCCTGATTTGCGGATGACGAGGCGGCCCTTGCCGTCCAACTCTTTCTCCGCCTCGGCGATGACCTTTTTGACCTTGTCGTCTTCGAGGGGCTGGCCGCCGGTAAAGCGGACATTCTTGAGCAATTGCGGCAGGGGATCGAACAGCCGGAGCAATTCGTGCGCCGGCTTGCCGCTCTCGACCAGCGCCGCGAGAACGTGCAGCGCCGCGATCAGGCCGTCGCCGGTGGTAGCGTAATCCGACAATACGATATGGCCCGATTGCTCGCCGCCGATATTGTAGCCCCCCGCGCGCATCGCCTCGACCACGTAGCGGTCGCCAACCGGCGTCCTGTGCAATGCGATGCCCTGGCTCCACAGGAAGCGTTCGAGCCCGAGATTGGACATCACCGTCGCGACGATGCCGTCGCCCCTCAGCGTCTGGTTGCGAGCGGCGGACAGAGCGATAAGGGCCATAAGCTGGTCGCCATCGACGATCTGACCCTTGTCATCGACCACGATCAGCCGGTCGGCATCGCCGTCGAGCGCGATGCCAAGATCGGCGCGCGTTTCGATCACTTTCGCCTGGAGCGCCGCGGGAGCGGTCGATCCGACCTTATCGTTGACGTTGGTGCCGTTAGGCGTGACGCCGATTGCAATCAGATCCGCGCCCAGCTCCCACAAGGCATCGGGAGCGACCTTGTAGGCCGCGCCGTTCGCGCAATCGATCACGATGCGCAGGCCGTCGAGGCGGAGATGGTCGGGGAAGGTCGCCTTGGCGATGCTGATATAGCGCCCCTGGGCATCGTCGATGCGCCGCGCTCGGCCGATCTGCTCGGCAGGGGCAAGCGTGACCTTACCGTCGATCGCTTTCTCGATCTTCGCCTCGGTTGCGTCCGAAAGCTTGTAGCCGTCCGGCCCGAACAATTTGATGCCGTTATCGACATAGGGGTTATGACTGGCGGAGATCATCACGCCGAGGTCTGCCCGCATCGATTTGGTGAGCATCGCAACGGCGGGCGTGGGCATCGGCCCGACCAGCACAACATCCATGCCGACACTGGTGAAGCCCGCGGTCAGCGCGCTTTCCATCATATAGCCCGAAAGCCGCGTATCCTTGCCGATCAGCACGCGATGGCGATGCTTGCCGCGCACAAAATGCGCGCCCGCCGCCTGGCCGACCTTCATCGCGATCTCGGCGGTCATGGCGCCTTCGTTGGTGCGCCCGCGAATGCCGTCGGTACCGAAATATTTGCGTGCCATACTCGCCGTCCGTTGTTCAGGCGGCGCTCTTACAGCGGATCGGGGGCGGGTGGCAAAAAAGTCCGGCCGCCGATACCACCACGCCAGCGGAAAGGCATGGAGCGGCGCCGGCCTTCGGGCCGACGCCGCCACTGCCTGTTCAGGCAAGCCGGCGTTGCGGCCGGAAACGCCGGAACAACCTGCGCGCGAGCCGGCGCAATTCGGCGGCCTCCGGCACGTGCCGGAAGAGCTGGTCCTTGACTGCCAACCTTTGTTTCTTGAGCCGGGTCAGGCGCAACTGATCCGGCACGCGCCGGGCGAGCTCACGGCGAATTTCGCGGTTAAGCATCCGGTGGGTCGCGATCAGGCGCTCGATAAGGGCGTTCATGTCTTTCCTCCAATCGAAGTTGCTTCGATCGAGGCGCCCGGAGCGGAAGGGGAGAGGACCTGGGGCCAATTCCGAACCTGCACCGAGCGCGCTCGATGCGGTCCGACATCACGGGGCTTCCGAGGAAGCCACCGCCAGAGGGGCCCGGTCCGCAGGTGCGTTTTATGGCGGCGAGGCTTTCCGTGGGATGAATAGGCCCAAGGGGTTTCGCATCCGCTCACTCTCTGTCGCGGTGCCGACCAAGTTAATCCCAATAGCGGATGCCGGCTTGCAAGAGTATATTGTCGCCATGAGGGCCTTGGCCAAAGGCGTTCCTGATGCGCTGTTCGTCGGCGTGGCGGCGATGTGCGTCGCGGCAGCACGTCCCGCGCCTGCGGAAGCGCAGATTCCGCCGGCGAAAACCGACCCGGCCGCGAAACCCTTATCCTTGCTTCCCCCGCTGCCGCCTGCCGTTATCGACAACACGCTGTCGATCGGTGGATCGGACATCGCCGCCCGCAAGGTGGAGAGCCGCATGACGGTGCCGGTCGAGATCGACGGACAAGGGCCATTCCGCTTCGTCGTCGACAGCGGGGCCGACACGTCCGCGTTGGGCGTCAACGCCGCCCGCGCATTGGGATTGCCCCCAACGACGCGCGCCATGTTGCACGGCATGACCGCCAGCAGTCTCGTCAATCGTGTCACCGCCTCCGAGTTGAAAATCGGCCAAAGCCGGGTCGGCAATCTGGAATTGCCCGTACTCAGAGACGAAGATCTTGGCGCTCAGGGGCTGCTGGGGATCGACGCGCTGGTCGAGCAGCGGCTGATGATGGATTTCGAGAAGCACGTCATCACGATTGAGGATGCGCGTCGGCCCGCTCCGTATGTGGACGGTGAGATCGTCGTGATTGCAAGACGGCGGCGCGGTCAGCTCATACTCACGGAAGCGAGCGCAAACGGCTACCCGCTTGACGCGGTTATCGACACCGGCTCCGAAATAACGATCGGCAATCTCGCCTTGCGTCACCGGCTCTTCAAGAAGAACAGCAAAGGCCTTACGAGTGGCCAGGCGACGGGGGTTACTGGCGTGGTCGTCACGATGCAGTTGGCACATCTCGACGAGCTTCGTATCGGCCCGATCCTGCTACGCGATGTGGATATCGCCTTTGCCGATGTTCCGCCATTTGCCGCATTTGGCCTGAACGATCATCCAGCGATGTTCCTCGGGACCGATCTGATGGCAAATTTCCGCCGGGTCTCGCTCGATTTTCGTGCGCGAAAGGTCCGGTTTCAGCTCAAGCGATGCAAACCGACCGGGTTTGTGCTGGGAGCGTCGGCGGCATGGTCGACAATGTCCTGGGGCGAACCGAGCGCGAATGCTTGCTGATCCAGGCGCGCCAAGGGCGCGGCGGCAGGGAATCGACAGAAGCCGCCGCCAACAACAGCGCGATCAACGCTCGTATGCCTTTGGCAGCGCGCCTTCCTGCGGATTGAGATATCGATCCCTGAGCCGCGTCTGGCGGCTGGTCATCGGCTGGGCGACGCCGTCGATCCACACCGCGAGCGGGGCCGAGGACAGTTCGAGCGGGTCGCCGTCCCAGATCACGACGTCGGCGCGGCGACCGGGGCGGAGCGAGCCGATATCGCCGTCCAGACCCAGTGCGGCGGCCGGGCGGGAGGTTATTGTGGCGAAGGCGGCGCCCCAATCGAGCCCCGTCATGCCGGGCACGCGCGATATGCCGACGAGGTTTCCGGCATATTGCCTGAGGTTGCGCTGCCCCCCCTCGGTCGAGACGTCGACCGTCGAGATGGCGACCGTTACACCCGCTTGCTGCATCCGTCCGACATTGGATTCGGTCGCTGCGGTACGTTCGAACGCGCCGGGAAGATCGGCCAGCCCGGCCGCGATCACCGGCACGTGCGCCGCGGCGATTTTGGGGGCAACCATCCAGCCTTCGGCGGCACCGAGCAGCACCAGCCTGAGAGCGGGGTAGCTCTGTTTGAGCGAAAGCACTTGGAGGATGTCGCTCGCGCGTTCGACGTGGACGACGAGCGGCATCCGCCCCTCGACGACCGGCAGCAAGGCTGCCGCGTCGGCGCGCGTGATCAGCGCATCCTTGCTGTCGCCGCCGCGTGACGCCGATTTTGCCGCCGCGAGCGCGTCGTGCAGCATGACGTAGGAGGCGGGCCGGCTGCCGATATGATTCGCGCCGTCCTCGCCCAACTCGGCATATTGGAAGGCGCGCGCCTTGGTGACGGGTGCATCGTCCGCACCGGTATCGATCACCGCGCCCTGGCCTGCGAACACGCTGTTATTCGCCTCGGGCGAGACGACCGCGCGCGTTACGCCCCAGGTGCGGTCGACCGCGATCGACTGATTGGTCGGGTTGATCGCGGTCGAGACGTCGATCGCGGCGTTGAACACCGACTTTCCGGCGGCGCCGTCATAGGTCTCTTCGATGCCCTCGCCGTCGACGATGCCTTCGCTGGTGAAACCCGCGACCAGCCCAGCCGCGACCCATTTGCCCTGTGCGTCGACGATGCGTGCGCCCGCGGGCACCGCGACATTCGCGCCCGCGGCGATCACGCGTCCGTCGCGGATCACAACAATGCCGTTCGGAATGGGCTGCGATCCGTCGCCGATCGCGACGGTGCCGCCGGTGATCGCGATCGTATCGGCATCAGCCGTGCCGCAGAGCAGAGCGGCGGCGCAGAGAAGCAGACCCCTCATTTCACGTCTCCTTCGCCGGGCTGGCCGAGCTCGAAATCGGAGACTGGCCGTCGTTTGGGATCATGTGCATCGTACAGCAACGCGCCGTCGACCCAGACCCTGTCGGGACGGGTGTAGACGCTGAGCGGATTGCCGTTCCACAGCACTATGTCCGCCATCTTGCCGGGCTTGAGGCTGCCTGTCCGGTCGGCGATGCCGAGTGCCTTCGCCGGATTATAGCTGAGCCATTCCCATGCGACCTCGTCGGGGATCAGGATGCCCGCGCGGCGGCCCGCCGCCTGCGCCTTGGCGACTTCCTGGTTGAGGCGCTGGACGCCGTTTTCGTCGTCCGAATGGATCATCGCGCAGGTGCCGGTCTTTTGCAGGATCGCGAGATTTTCCGGGATCCCGTCATAGGATTCCATCTTGAAGCCGTACCAGTCGGCCCAGACCACGGCGCAGATGTCATTGGCCTTGAGCAGATCGGCGACCTTGTAGGCCTCGACCCCGTGATGGAAGGCGGTGACGTGATAGCCGAACTCTTTCGACATATCGATCACGTTGGCCATTTCGTCGGCGCGATAACAATGGTTGTGGACGAGGATCTTGCCGTCGAGGACGCCGGCGAGCGTGTCCATCGCCAGGCTGCGTGAGGGCGGATCGCCGCCCTCTTTCTCATATTTGGCCCAGCGGCGCTTATATTCGACGGCTTGCTGCCAGGTCTCGCGATCGACCGCGATATTGCCCATGCGGGTCGATGGCTCGCGTCCCTTGGCGCCATAGACGCGCTTGGGATTCTCGCCGCACGCCATCTTGAAGCCGTAAGGCGCGCCCGGAAATTTCATACCCTGCGTAGTACGCGCATAGACATTCTTCACGACCACAGAACGCCCGCCCATCAGATTGGCCGAGCCGGGCAGGATCTGGAGCGTGGTCACGCCGCCATTGGCGAGCGCGCGGCTGAAACCTGGATCTTGCGGCCAGACGCTATGTTCGGCCCACACTTCGGGCGTGGTCGGCGAGGTCATCTCATTGCCGTCGGACAGCGCTTTCACGCCTGGCGAGGGATAGACGCCCAGATGGCTGTGGACGTCGATCACACCCGGCGTGACCCATTTGCCCGTGCCGTCGATCACGGTCGCGCCCGCGGGCGCCGGCAGATTGCGGCCGACCGCCTGGACCTTGCCGTCGGCGAACAGCACCGAGCCGCCCTCGATGCGCCCGCCCTCGCCGTCATAGATGGTGACGTTCGTTACGAGCGTCGGGATGCCGGGATAGGCATGATAAGTCGATGGGAAGGGATCCGCCTTCCACGGCTCGGCCACGCGCTCCCCCGACGGGGCAGCGCCGGCGGAACGCGGCGGTGTATTTTCGGCACAGCCGGCCAACAGAAGCACAAGGCCGAGCGCCACAATCTTTTGGGACATTCTTTACCCCCGTTTCGACGGCCGCCGGCGAGGCGGCCGCCCGTTCCTCAATCCACGCCGTGCATCAGTTTCTTGAGCAACGGCGAAATCACCAACAGCACCACACCCGCGCCGATCGTCATCAGCCCGCCCGTCTGGAAGGTGGCGAGATAGGTATGGAGGCTGAGCTCGGGATTGGTGACCTGGCCGCCGACCGTCTTGACCGAGGCCATCTGGGCAGCCGCGCCGGCCAGATATTCTCCGACCGAGATCGACAGGAACCACACCCCCATCATCATGCCGACGATGCGCGCGATCGACAATTTGGTGATCATCGAAAGCCCGACCGGTGAGATGCACAATTCGGCGATCGAATGGAGGAAATAGGTCAGAACCAGCCACCACAGCGAAATGCGGAAGGTGGCGTCAGCGGTCGATCCAGCCCAGGGCAGCACAACGAAGCCCAGCCCGACGAGCATCAGAGCGAGCGCGAACTTGACCTGGATCGACGGCTCCCAACCCCGCCTGGCGAGACTGATCCAGAGCCAGCCCATCACCGGCGAGAACAGGACGACCGCGAGCGGGTTGAACTGCTGGGTCGCCGCCGCCGACATGTGGAAACCGAACAATTCGAGCGTCGTGTTGCGGTCCGCGAACAAGGTAAGTGACGAGGCCGCCTGTTCGAACAGGGCCCAGAAGGTGACGTTGAAAATGACCAACAGGATCGCCGCCAGCATCATCTGAAACTCGGCCTTACTGCCCGCGCGCCATGCCCAGATTGGAATGCCGATCACCGCCCCGAGGAAGATGAACAGCAAAGCCTTGCCGAGCATCGGGGTCGCGATCAGATAGCCGACCACGCCCGCGCCGGGTTCGGCCGCTGGCGTGGTCATCACATTGCTGAAGATCAGCCAGAAAATTGCGGCCGAGGCGAGCGAGAGGAGATAGATAAGGGGCGCACGATCGCGTCCTGCCTGCACCGGCGGCTCGCCATAGCCGGCGAGGCGTCCGCCATCGAACTGCAGCATCGCATAAGCGATCAGCAATACCGCCGAGACGATCAGAAACCCGGCCCACCAGCCGAAATGGTCAACCAGGAAGGGGCACATGGCCTGGCCGAGAACCGAGCCGATATTGATGCCCGCGTAGAAAATAGTGAAACCCGCATCGCGGCGGCGGTCGCCGGGCTTGTAGAGTGTGCCGACCACCGTCGAGATATTGGGCTTGAAGAAGCCGTTGCCGACCACGACCAGGCTGAGCGCAAACAGCAACAAAGCGGTGTGGAAAGGCGAACGGACCGCACCGGGCTTGAAATCGCCCGCGGAAACCGCGCGTGCGACATGGCCGTCCGCGGCGAGCAGCTGGACCGATCCGTCGGGCAGGCCGTGCAAGGTAAGGTCCTGGCCATTAATGGTGACGGTCTGGCTGCCGGGATCGCCCATCGGCGATGCGGGGCGGGCCTGGACCACGTCGTAGCGCTGACCCTCGATTGTCGCATAAGGCTTGGCCTGCTCACCGCCGAAACAGAGCAGGAAATAGCCGGCCGCCATCACCAGCGCGCCGAACTTCACCGCGCGTTTCGAGCCAAGATAGCGATCGGCGAGCAACCCGCCAATCACCGGCGTCAGGTAAACCAGGCTGAGATAGCCACCGACCACGCCATTGGCTTCGTGATCGGCCAGCAGGAAATGCTTGGTGAGATATAATACGAGCAGCGCCCGCATGCCGTAGAAACCGAACCGCTCCCACATCTCGATCGAGAAGAGCCGGGCGAGCTGGCTGGGATGCCCCAACCAGGTGCGTCCGGCCCAGGGATTGATGTGGCTGATATCCGGCTGCTCGGGCGAGGCGTCGGTGGGGGTCTCCATGCGGACCTTGTCTTTCTTTTTTGCGCCCGTGGGCGCGGCATGGGCCCGGAGACTAGCTGGGAAATTGCGGGTGGGAAGAAGATTGTTGCGCGTGTCCTTACGCAGCGAACCCGAGCCTCGCCTGCATTCCCGATCGGATATTCTCTCCCCTGCCGGCCCCTGCTAGTGCGGCCGCCATGTTCAACGACCTTTCTTCTCCCGCCGCGCTGATGGCGACGCGCCGTTCCGGCAAGCCGCGTGACCTGGGCGAGCCCGGCCCCAGCCCCGAACAGCTCGATCGCATCCTCGCAGCGGCGACACGCACGCCCGATCATGGCAAGCTTGGGCCGTGGCGTTTCGTGATCCTGCCCCAGGACAAGCGCGACGCTTTCCATGATTTGCTCGAGCGTGCCTATCGCGCCGAACGGCCCGACGCCGGCAAGGTCGAGCTCGAGGCGGTGCGGCAGTTCGCCTATCAGGCGCCCGCGCTGATCGTGGCGCTCTCGGCCCCCGCGCATGCCAGCCATATCCCGATCTGGGAGCAGGAATTGTCGGCGGGTGCGGCCTGCATGAACCTGCTCGTCGCGACGCATGCCGAAGGGCTGGCTGGCGGCTGGCTGACGGGCTGGGCGGCATATTCGGATATTGTCCGTGATGCCTTCGGCCAGCCCGGCGAGCGCATCGCCGGCTTCCTGTTTCTCGGCACGCCGACCCGGGAACTGGAGGAACGCCCCCGCCCCGAACGCGCCGCGGTCGTGGAGATGTGGCAAGGCTGAGCGCGGTTGATATGCGCTGTCCGTATCCGGACAAAATTATGACAGTTTCGCTTGCCTAATCCGCCGTGGTGTGTTACGACACCATCACGCTATGGCCGCATCCGATCGCCCCGTCTATCTTCGCCTCCGTGACGAGATCGTCGCGATGATTCTCGATGGCCGGATCAAGGAGGGCGACGCGCTTCCTTCGGTGCGCGCGTTCGCTGCCGATCAGGGCGCCAATCCGCTGACCGTAGCCAAGGCCTATCAGAGCTTTCAGGAAGATGGCCTCGTCACCGTCCGCCGCGGCGTGGGCATGTTCGTCGATCGCGGCGCGGCGCAGCGGCTGCGCGCTGCCGCGCGAGCAACCTTCCTCGACGAAGAATGGCCGGAGATCGCCTCGCGCATCCGCCGGCTCGACATCGATCCAGCCGAGCTGCTCGACCGGGCCAGCGCCTGACGCTTGGGGCATTGGCCCAGCGCTGCTAGACCTTGATCGGTTCAGGCTGAATCAGCCTGAACCGTGAATCAAGGTCTCAGCTATCCGATAGAGCCTGATTCACGCTTTCGGCGGAAGCGCAAAGCGCTTCCACCAAAAACGATCAGGCTCTAGGGCCCGCGCGTGAACCGGGCTCTTGTCCTTCCTTATGATGCGACCGCGATCGCTGAAGCCGCGCGCCTGATCGCCGAGGCAAAGCCGGTCGCGATGCCGACCGAGACGGTCTACGGCCTTGCCGCCGATGCGACGCGGGGGGAAGCTGTCGCCGCCATCTATGCCGCCAAGGGCCGACCAAGCTTCAACCCGTTGATCGTGCATGTCCTCGACCTCGCGGCCGCCGAGGCGCTTGCCGAGCTGCCCGCAGGCGCGCGCAAGCTGGCAGGCACGTTCTGGCCGGGGCCATTGACGATCGTCGCACCGCTTAGAACCGATGCGCCGATCGCCGCCCTCGCTACCGCCGGCCTGCCGACGGTGGCGCTGCGATCGCCCGCGCACCCGGCGATGCGCGATTTGCTGCGCGCGTGCGGCAAGCCGTTGGCGGCTCCTTCGGCCAATGCCAGCGGTACGATCAGCCCAACCCAGGCCGGGCATGTACTGCGCTCGCTCGGGCGCAGCATCGATCTGATCGTCGATGGCGGCCCGACCTCGGTCGGGCTTGAATCGACGATCGTAGCGGTGGACGGACACGGCCTGCGCATCCTCCGTCCCGGGCCGATTACCGCGGACCAGCTGGCAGACGCTTCAGGGCTGCCGGTAGCGGTCGGCGTGTCGGGCACGATCGAGGCACCCGGCCAACTGGCGCAGCATTATGCCCCCTCCAAGCCGGTCCGCCTCGATGCCGTGGAGGCGCGCGAGGGCGAGTGGCTGATCGGGTTCGGTCCGGTTGCGGGCAATGTTTCGCTCTCACCGAGCGGCGACCTGAGCGAAGCGGCGGTCCGCCTGTTCGAGCTGTTGCACGAGGCGGACATGAAAGGCGCAGCCCGCATCGCCTTTGCGCCGATACCCGAGACCGGCCTCGGCGTGGCGATCAACGACCGTCTGCGCCGCGCCGCCGCCTGAAACAGGAGGTCCGAGCTTACGGCCGGCGATCGCCGACTATTGGAACAGCCGCCGCAACGTGATCTTGACCGTCCGGCCTTGGGGATCGGTAAATGCACGCTGATAGCGGAAAGGCGTGGCCCCATTGGCGTCGCGGGCACGCACATAAGTGTCCAATGGGTTCGTTACCTGCAATGTGAGCTGGGTCTTCTTCAGCCAGTTTTCCTTGGGAAACCAGTGGCGCAGCCAGACAAAGGTGCTGACGTCGAGGTTGAGGCGCGAGCTGAAGTGCAATTCGGTCTCGGGCGATCCCCCGTGAATCCGAGACGGGCCCATATATTGCCAGGTGAAGCTCAAGCCGTCCCCGACCCTGCTGAGCCCGCCCCAACCCCAGATCGCGAAACGATAATGGCCCTGCCATCCATCGGTCGTATCGCCCCCGAGCAGATCGAGCGCGGGTAGGCCAGGCTTCAATTCCAGCCGGTCGCGCAGGAGGAAATTGGGCGCGACGCCAAGATAGAGACTGCCGCGGCTCCTGGCAGGCTTGCCTGCGCCGGCCGGCAGCTGCTTTCCGAGCTGCGTCCAGAAATTGATCTGCATGTTGAGCGTGCGCTGCCGCTGGCGATAGAAATTGAAGGGACGGATGGTGACCGTGGTCAGCCGTCCGAATGGGTCTCGCACGAACTGCTCGGGAAGCTGGGCTTCGGTCTCCGGGGTCAGGGCGCCGACGACACCGGCAATGTCGTGTATCCGCGTTTCGCTATAGGTGCCGCTGAAGGTCAGGGAGCTTTTTTCGAACGGCTTTAGAGTGAAGCCGTAATTCTGTACGCGGCGGTGCTCCGGCAGGAGATCGTGATTGCCCCCGGTGGTCAGTGTCACATAGGCCGACCGGCCGGTGCCGAAATCGAAGAATGGCACATTGACGTTCTGCACCGTCGCGGCCGAAGCATATTCGATATTGGGCACAGCCTGCGTAATATTGCGCGACACGGTGAACTGCAGCCTCTTCACGGGCGTCCAGTTGAGCCCGTAGCTCGTGTCGTGCAGCGTGCCATAGTCCCGGACATCGCGAAGACGGCCCGACACATTCACCGAAAGATCGCCGACGAACGACAGTACATTTTCCCGCTTCGACGTGATCGGCACGTCGAGCGTGAGCCCGCCCTCGACCCGCGACTGGTTCACACGGACATCCGTATCGATGAAGCCGCGCGAACGGCTGTGCGCATCGGCCCAACCGCCTTCGACGGTGGAGACCAGGGTCACCTCGCCGGCTGGTTCATGGATCATTGTCCCCCGCGCCACCGCCTTCAGTTCGGCCTTTCGGTTCACGATGCTCGCACGTTGCGTCAGGCGGGGGCCGAGAAGGGACGCATCGAGATCGCCGAAGGGATTGGCCCCATTGGCGACGGCCTGATCGATCGCGAAGGGGCTGTAGCCGCGGTCCCCCTCGCTGGTCTTGTTGCTTTGGTCCAGCGTGGTGGTCAGATCCCATTGCCATCCCCCGACGCCGCCCTGCACCACCGCGCCTGCATGCAACGTGGTGGCGCCGCTTTGTTGCTTGATCAGGCTGTCGGTGGTCCGCCGATAGAGGAACACATCCTTGTCGAACGGCGAAAAGGGATTGGTCGCGGGTACGAAGATCGACAGCGTCGGTTGACCTTGCAGCGACCGTCCCCAGCTTCGCTCGGCGGTCAGCGTGAGCGTGGCGTCGATACCCGGCGACAGCGGCTGCTTGATAACCGCATTGCCCTTGAATGCGTCGTTGCGCTCGATCAGGGTCGCGAAGGGCCGTACATCGAACACATTGAGCCGGCCCGCGGTCGGCAGATAGGCTGACAGCTGGCTACGCAGCGCGGGATCCGCCGGCACGCCGGTCGAGAAGACGATATGCCCCGCTGCGGCGCTCAACGCCGGGTCGATCTCGCCGCTGGCGGCATCGACGACATTGCCGATCGGATCGAACAGGTCGTCCGGGTCCAGCGTGAAAGGGCGCCCCGACGTCAATAAAGGATCAGTGTGGCGATATTCGCCCGCAAGCGTCAGCCTTCTCTTGTCGAAAAGGCGGGTCATGCCGGCGTTGGCACCGAAGGTCTCCGCGCCGCCTGCGGTGGCACGGCCCGCATTTGCGGAGATATCGATTTGCCGGAAGCGCGTTTTGGTCATGAAGTTAAGCAGGCGCCGCGTCGGCGGATAGCCATATTTGATCGCGGCGGCTTCGGGCAGAATCTCGGTTCCCGTGAGCGCCTCGGTTGGCAGGCTTTGTATCTCCTCATATCCGCTGATGCGCTGGCCGTTGAGCAGCAGGATCGGGTCGCTGCCGTCGGCGGACCGCGCCATCGGCACCAGCACGCGCAGCAGATCGGCCATGCTGGACGCGCCCGTACCGGCGATGAAAACATCGTCGAAGGAGGCTATCGGCGCGATGTCGGCGATAGCGGAACCGCGCTTGCCGCGAACCACCAGCTCGTTTTTTGGGTTCATATCCCCGGCGTCGCTGTCTGCGCTGGCGACGGACGATGGCAAGGTTTGCGCCGATCCTGGCCCGGCCGCGTACGTCAACAGGACGCAGGTCGCTAGCCCGGTCAGGCGGCGTCCCGAGAAATGCACCTGCTCCCCAAAAGCCCGGATAATTGTTCGCCCGTCCCGCACTACGTGCCCCAAGCATAGCGCTACTACCCGGCGGGTCCATGCGCGACGTCGCCGATTTGCGCGGCTTTCGGCCCGTCGCGATCCGGTTGCGGCCTGGCGCAGCGGTCCCTACGGGGGCGCACGATGCGCCTGGCGTCCTATTTCTCCTTGTCGGACCCAGAGCATGCGGATGCGCGGCGCCGCGCCATATCGTTTGCGATCACGATCGGCATCCACCTGCTGTTGCTGCTGTTGCTGCTCAAGCTGACACCACCCTTCGTCAAGATGGCCGACAAAGGCAGCCAATTGCTCAGCTTCAACACCGCGCCCGACGAGCAGGAAGAAACAACCCAGGCCAAGAACACTACCAAGACGCGGAATACGCACGCGGCGTCCCCGCCCACGCCCACGGTTCCGCCCCCCAAGATCCTGCTGCAGGACAAGGCCGCACCTTGGGTGCTTACGCCCGGCCTGGAGAAGTTCGACATACGCCAGGCGCCGACCACCCAGCCGTCGCAATCCCAGTCCGACGCCAGTGCAAGCGACGAGGCCAATGGCAATTCAGACTCCGACCGGCCGGTAGCCTATGGGCGCGGCGGACAACCCTTATATGCCGCGGCATGGTATCGCGAGCCCACCGACGCGGAGCTCGCTTATTATCTCAAGGGAGCTCGTCCCGGTCCCGGTTATGGCGAGATCGCTTGCCAGACGGTGGCGCGCTACCATGTCGACAATTGCGAGGAGCTCGACGAAACCCCGGGCTCGGGTCTCGCCCGCGCGGTACGCGAGGCAGCCTGGCAATTCCTGGTCCTGCCACCGCGTATCGGCGGACGAATGCAGATCGGGACGTGGGTGAGAATCCGGATCGATTATACCGAGCGCAAGCAACGCTAGCCTAAAAAGGGGGCCACCGCGTTCAGCGGCGGCCCCCTAAATAGCGTCCAGGATCAGAAGATCCGGCCGAGCTTCACCCTGGCTCCGACATAGAGATACCGGCCAAGCGGCTCGTTCGGGTAATATATCAGGGACGGATCAGGCTTCGGCTGCGTCAGGTTCTTGACGCCACCATACATCTCGAACTTCTCGTTCACATCGTAGCTGGCATAGATGTCGTGCTGCCAGTGCGCCTTGACATATTTATACTCGGGCGCGGTCAGGTTCGGATCGGCATTCACCGCGTCATGCGAATTACGCAAGACGTGATCGAACCAGGAGAGGCCATAGGCCAGCTTCAGCTTTTTGTAGCTCCAGGCGGCGTCGAAATTCGCCTGATATTTGGGCGCTCCGCCGGCGTAAGTGCCGCGATCGTCGGTGGGGTCGGCGCCCGGCGTGCCGATCAAGGTCAGCTTGTCGAGATAATTGCCGACGAAATGAAGGTCGAAGCTGCCATAATCCCAGCGCGGGCGCAGCGTGTAGGCCACGTCCACGTCGAGGCCGCGCGTCGCATAGCTGGCGACGTTCTGCGGGATGCGGGAAAAGCCCGTGATCCGGCCGGGCTGATTGCCCCCCTTGTTGCGTGTGATCGCGGCGCAGAACTGGTTGTTGATATCCGCCTGATCGACGCAGAGGTCAGCCAGTTGCTGCGGCGTGACCACGCTGATCGCGTCCTTGAGCTTGATATCGTACCAGTCGGCGGAGATCGTGAGCCCGCGGATGAAGCGTGGTGCGATCACCGCGCCCGCCGTCCAGGTGCGTGCCGTTTCCGCCTTCAGTGACGGATTGCCGCCGAGCAACCCGCCGACGCTTGCCGAGTTAAGGTCGGTGAAGGTTGCGGGGTCGGCCCCAAGCGAGGTCAGCAACGCCTTGCAATTGGCCGGCCGGCTGGGCTTGCCGAGATTGATGTTGGCGGTCGAGCAGGGATCGTTGATGAACTGGAAATCCTGCCCGTTGGGCGCGAACAATTCGCCGATGTTCGGTGCGCGGACCGACTGCGCGTAGGTGCCGCGGAAGGTGAGGTCGCGGACCGGCGCATATTGGCCGTTCAGGCGCCAGGTCGTGGTGTGGCCGATGGTCGAATAATCGGAGAAGCGAACCGCGCCGCCGACCGTGAGCAGGTGTGCGAAGGGCACATCCTTGAGCAACGGCGCGTCGAGCTCACCAAAGGCTTCCTTCACCGTGAAATGGCCCCGCGCGATCGGCGTAAGGTTGGAGAAGGTCAGCCCCTGCTGCGCCACCGGATCGGGGATGTCGGTGCTGCTTTCACGCCGATATTCGCCACCTACAGCGAAACCGATCGGGCCGCCGGGCAGGTTGAGGAACGCACCGGTGTCACCGCTCAGCGAGGCGGTCGCGACGTGCTGCGTCAGCTTCGAATGCTCGGTCGTGTTGACCGAGATGAAGTTCTTCGCCGCCTGGCTGGGTGAGCCTTCGCCGAACAGGTTCAGCGGGGCGCACTGGCCCGGGGTGAAGGAGAGCGGGCCGTCGCGCAGCGTGCGGGTATAATCGTCGGGCTGGCTGATGTCCGCGGTCGGGTCGAGGTTGATCCGGCAAGTCACGCCGCCGTGGCCATCGGGCACCGCATCCAATGATGCGAGAAAGCGGTCGGTATATTGGTCACCGATAAAGTGGTTCGTGATCTTGTTTTGCGAATAAGTGTAGGATGCATCGTAGCGCAGATGGCTCGACAGATCGCCCTTCGCGCCGATCACGCCGCGCGCGGTATTGCGGATGATCCGCTCGCCGCGTGTGCCGAGATCGAAATTGTCGCGATTGAGCAGGGCGCCGCCGGCGTCGGCGATGATACCCTTCAGCGCATCCGGGATGAACGGATTGGCCGGATCGATATGGATATAATAATCGAAGGTCGGCTGGCTGATCGAATAAGAGATGGTGTGGGCATATTTGGCCTCACCGTAGAGAGTCAGCGCCGGGCTCACTTCGAAATGCGCGATCAGGTTGCCGATGTGGCGCGTGATCTTCGGCAGCAGGTCGCCGCGATAGTCTGACTGGAGCGTGCCGTCGCCGCCCTGCTGGTAGAAATCGGGCACGAACAGGCCGTGGTTGAATGGCGCGCCATTATTGCCGAGATAATCGGGCAGCCCGTCGAAATCGACGTCGACACCGCCCTGGCGCGACGTGTCGAAGAAGCGGACGTCCTGCAGGGGCACTCGCGTCGGCCCGGTGTCCGATGGATTGTTGTGGAAGGTGATCGCGCGGCTTCCGGTCAGATAGGGCCGGTCGGTCACGGGCAATCGATCTTCCTGGCTATATTCATAGGAGAGCGCGACATTGCCGCGGCCGTCCGCGAAATTATGGCCCAAAGTCGCTGAGAGCAGGCGCTGCCCGCCATCCCCCTTCGACGAAATCCCGTTCTGCGCGCGGATGTTGAGGCCGTCGAAATTCTTCTTGAGGATGAAATTGACCACACCCGTCACGCCATCGGCGCCGTAGATGGCCGAGGCACCGCCGGTCAGCACGTCAACGCGCTCGACCAGGTCGGAGGGGATTGTATTGATGTCGACCGCAGCCGATCCGGCCTCGCCGCCCACCTGGCGGCGGCCGTCGATCAGCACGAGGGTACGGTTGGTGCCGAGGTTGCGCAGGTTGAGCTCGTTCAGGCCAGTCTCACCGATGCCGAGGTTGGGGGAGCCACCCGCAGCCTGCGAAGGGCCGATCGACCCCGTCAGCGCGGGCAGACGGGTCAAATATTCGGTGAGGTTCACATCGCCGCTCTGCTGGATGCGGGCGGCATTGACACTAACCACCGGATTGGCCGTCTCGAAATCCGCGTTGCGGATGCGGGTTCCGGTGACGACCACCTCGGGCGCTTCGGTCGTGTCCGCAGCCGCCGGGGCAGGCTGCGCCGCGGGCACGGTCTGGGCGGCGGCAGGAGCGGCGAGCAGCGCGATCAGCGAAACGCCAGCCAGAGCAAGAGCGGGCGCGCGGAGACCTTGGGGTGCCATGTGGAGGTGCCTCTTCATGAGTGAGGTGGCGCGGCTTACGCCTATCTTTCGCCAGGAGAAGCGGGAAATGGGCCCACAGTCGGTATCACCGGAAAGCTGTTGCGGCAGGGCAACATCCTGAAAATCCGCACTAATCGCGGAACGAAAAGTTGAGCCGGACGTTCGTTCGCTACTCGAACGAAATCCTTCCCCGGAATTCGAATAAGCCCCCCAGTCGACCGCAATAGCGCGTCATAGCTTCCGGCGGGCGATCAGGCCGTGTAGCCCGGGAACATGAAGGCGATCGTCGATCCAACTCACGCGCTCACGCGCGGTCTCGCGCTGATCCGTACGCAATTCCGCATTCCCGACACCTTCCCGCCTCCGGTCCTGGCCGAAGCCGAAGTCGCCGCGAACCGCGTGCCGAGCGAGCATATCGACCGCAGCGCAATCCCATTCGTGACGCTCGACCCGGCCAGTTCCACCGATCTCGATCAGGCACTGGCGATCGATCGCGCGGGTCATGATCTCCTGCTCCATTATGCGATCGCGGATGTCGCCTGGTTCGTCGAGGATGACGGTGCGATCGATCGGGAAGCCTGGGCGCGCGGCACCACCCAGTATCTGCCCGATGGCAGGGCCCCACTTTATCCCCCTATCCTCAGCGAGCATGCCGCGAGCCTTTTGCCCGATGGACCGCGTCCTGCGGTGATCTTTACCGTTCGCGTCGCGCCCGATGGTTGCGTCAAGCTGGATGGAGTCGAGCGCGCGATCGTGCGCAGCCGCGCCAAGCTGGCTTATGACAATGTGCGCGACGCCGATCTGCCGCCCGATTTTGCCGAGCTCGCCGATCGCATCCAGGCGGCCGAAGATCGACGCGGCGCGTCGCGGGTCGATCCGCCCGAACAGGAGGTACATCAAGCAACGCCCGGCGATTTCGAGCTTACCTTCCGGCCCCGCCTCCAATCCGAGGATCGTAACGCGGCGATGTCACTCGCCTGCAACCTTGCGGTCGCCGACGCGCTGCTGGCGCATCAGGCGGGTCTGTTCCGTGTCATGGCCCCGCCCGACGAGCCGGCTATCCGGCGGCTGCGCTTCACCGCGCGCGCCTTTGGGTTGGTCTGGCCCGACGCCGAAACGCTCGGCCAGTTCCAAAAGGGTCTACGCGCCAACGATCCGCGCGAGGCTGCTTTCATGCTGGCGGCCCGACGGGCCGGTGCGGGAGCGTCTTATGCGCCATATCAGCCCGGGGTGGTGCCATGGCATGTCGCGATGGCGGCGACCTACGCGCATGCCACCGCGCCATTGCGGCGGCTCGCGGACCGTTATGTCGTGCGCGCGGCGCTCGCTATCGCCAACGGCCAGAACGTGCCCGACGTTGTGGCGCAGGCCTTCACCAAATTGCCGCCCGTGATGGCGCGGGCCGACGCGTTGGGCGGCCAGATCGAACGCGCGGTGGTCGATCTGGCCGAGGCGGTAATGCTCAAGGGATGCGAGGGCCGCGTTTTCCCCGCGATCGTGACCGATGTCGACGAACGGGGCGCGCGGATGCAATTGCGCGACCAGCCCGTGGTTGCCCGCGTCGCGGCGCATGCCGTCCACCCTGGTGACGCAATCACGGTGCGATTGATCGCGACCGATCCCGAACGGCGGGTGATCCATTTCGAGCGGGTCGCCTGAGCGTCGTTGATGTAACGGAACGTTTCCCACCCTCCGGCGCTTGAAGGCCGAAGCCGGGGGCGAATGGGAGAGATTTCAATGCTGCTTCAAGTGATCCTGGTGTTAATCGTGGTCGGCGTGCTGCTCTGGCTCGTTAACAACTACATTCCGATGGACGGAAAGATCAAAAGCATCCTCAACGCGGTGGTCGTGATCCTCGTCGTCTTGTGGCTGTTGCAGGCGTTCGGCATTCTCGGCTCGCTCAGCAACGTCGGCGTCCATTAAGTCGCGGGCATCGGCAGCGCGCCGTTTAGAGCGGCTTCGCTTCATGAAAGTGAGCGAGGTCGAGATGGACAACGCCTTCGACATCCGTGATCACATCGATGAAATCGTGATCCAGCAGGATATCCTCCCGCCGGTAGAAGTGGCCGCCGATCGATTGAGTGGCAAGCAAAGTGTCGAGGCCCGACACCGTCACGGTAAGCGAAAATGGCTGAGTGCCCCTTAGCGCCGCGAGGAATTCGCTCTCATCCTCAATCACGTGGGTCAGTGTCCAGGCGAGGCCCAACATGGGATTGTTGGACCGGAGCAGCGGCAGATTGACCAGGCGGCGCGCCACCTTCCCGCCCGGCAGGTCGGTGCGCTTGAGCCACGCCATCTGCGCGGTCGCATCCGCCAAAGGATAGCGGCGGGTAGAGGCCATCCGCACCATCAATGCCGGCTTGCCCTCAAAGCGTCCGATCACCGCGACATCGCTGAACATCAAGCTCGTGCGCGGACGTGCGAAACGCGCGAAGATCAGCCCGGTCATCGTCGCTGAGAAGAACAGGCCGGCCAATATCTCCAACCCGGCGACCGCGTGCCCTGCCGGGCTGACGGGCGCCATATATCCATAGCCGACCGTACCCAAGGTCTCGACCGAGAAGAAGAAGCCGTAGGCGACCGATCCGGACGGCATGTTGACGATTGCACCGGGCAACGCGGCATAGATCACGCCGAATAGGAGATTGAGCAGTAAGAAGGCTATCGAGACGCAACCGATAAAGGCCGGCCAGCTCATCTCCATCGTGCGATAATAAAGATCGCCGATCGGCGTGCCCCACTTGACCGCGCGGAACGCGCCCACCGTCATATTCTGTCTGCGGATCCTGACCATGCCGGGCCAGCGTCGGAGATTGCGCAGCCTCCGTCAACCGAGGCGAAGTACCGGCCGATTCCATCAAAAAATGGCTTATGCCAGCCTTGGCTCAAGAGGCGTCAAATATTCCACAAATCGCCGGCCTCGCAGCTGGCAATCGCAGGGGCTCGTTGACTTTTGCCGCGTAAATGCCTAGATAGAAAAGGCTAACGTCGCCTGCGACGGAATTTGATACCCCGCGGAAGGGGCCTGATTTTTCCATTTCACGCTTCAATGGCTCTGCCGGTTTTACCGGCGGACCCTTTTGGTTTTCGTGAAAGGAAACATCCAATGCCAGCAGGCACCGTCAAATTCTTCAATTCCGCCAAGGGCTATGGCTTCATTTCCCCCGATGCCGGCGGGCCGGACAGTTTCGTTCACATCAGCGCCGTCGAACGGGCCGGGCTTTCAACGCTCGATCAGAATCAGCGGCTGAATTATGAGGTCGAAACCGACAATCGCGGCAAGCAGTCGGCCGTGAATCTCGAAGTCGCCTGAGTGGCGAAAGAGGATCTGCTCACGCTCGACGGCCTGATCGAGGAAGTCCTGCCGGACGGGCGCTTTCGCGTTCTGCTCGACAACGAGCATCGGGTGATCGCCTACACTGCCGGCCGGATGCGGCGTTTCCGCATCCGGACCGTATTGGGCGATCGGGTCCAGGTCGAGATGACCCCTTACGATCTGGAAAAAGGCCGATTGATCTACCGCGAGCCCACACCGGGCGGCGGCGGCCCGCGCCGGAATTTCCGACGCTAGCGCGTTCCAACATTCAACACAGTGCGGGCCGTGACCGGTCCGCCCAGAGAAATCATGCATCAACAGACAATTATAAACGGCGCGGCTCCGCGCCGGCGCCTTTCGCTGCGCTTTACGGAAAAGACCATGCCGTCCGGCGCCGTTCCAAACATGCCGCTGTCCCGCACCGACCTGCGGCGCATCGTCGAAGAAATGGTGGGCTAGATCCAGCCGAGGTCGCCGGGAGAAAAATGATGACGGATACACGTGCCTTCTATCTAGCCCGCGCCACCCAGAGCGACCGCGAGGCCGCTGAGACCAGCCTCGCCAACGTTCGGGACCGGCACCTGCACGCCGCCGAGATATGGCGCCAGATGGCCGAGCGCATGCTCTACCGCGAAAAAATGCGGACCCCATCATCCACTGGAGTGGAGCTTCCCGCATGAGGCAATTTTATAAGAGCAACGTCGTTTCCAGGCTGGCGCCGGAGCAGATCGAACGTCAGGGCCACATTTCGCGGCTGGCGTTCGAGACTCTTCGCCAACCCGCAGAAGCGATCACGTTTCTCAATACGCATCACGCTGCGCTCGGCGGGCGGCCAATCGACCTGGCCATTGCGAGCCCTGAAGGCCTGCTTAATGTAGTGCGGGCGCTTTCCGCTATGCCGATAGCTGGCCCATCCGCCGCTGAGGAAGCAGACGCATCCGGCGCGTCTTCAGCGAAAAACCCGTGAGAGGCCGCGGCAGCTTCGACGCCCGCATCGCGGAATGCATGGCGCAATTCCGCGAAGTCGAAACGCGCTCGACCGAACGTAGCCACCGGCTTGGTATCGGGCCGCGTTCGCCCCCGAGAGCAGTTCCGGAGCTCGGCGAGCGCGACGGTCAAAACCGGCCGATCAGGATAAAGAAGCCATAATTTCGCGTTGGATTGGAAGCTGAGCCACCGGCCAATGACACGGCGGTATCGAGGCGGGCAGGAGGGTTTCCACTTGGCACGTATCGACCGGAAAGCGTGCGTTCTGCATCAAGCGGCTGAAGCGATGCGCCGTTAGACCGCTCGTGGCGTGGGCGATTTCCCTGGGGCGCGCGATAGGATATCGAGCGGTGATGCAGCCCACGTCGAAGCTTGGCCCAATCCTGGCGTTTGCCGCCTGCTACAGCCTCGCCGCCTGCGCGAGCAGGCCGCACGTGATCGCTGTTCAGAAAGCGCAGATCCCACCCGCGCCACGGACGCTTATGCTGGTTGTGGATCAGGGCGAAAGATTACCGTTCGGGATCGCCCCCGAGATAGTCGCCGCTGCTGCCGGTAAAGCCGGCTTCGTCACCGCCAGCGACGCGTCGCGCTACCGGCTCATACTGACCGCCGCGTTCAGTGCGCCGAACACGGGCTCCTATACTCCGCCCGACGGTGCCGCCAGGCGACCAATTTGGGTGACGCGCCCCGATCGGAGCTTGCGCGCGCGTTTTGCCGGCGGCCAGGTGTTGCGTGTCACCGCCGTGCTAGTCGATGGTCAGGACAATCGGGAAACATGGCGCGGCACGGGCACCTTGCTCACTCGCAATCCGCAGAGGGCGTCCGAACTGGTACGCCACGTTCTGGCCCGGCTGCCGCGCGGCTGACTTTGGTAAAGGCCGCTCGCTTACGCACGAGCGACTTCGGCAATATCTGATGTGCGATCCTCGGCGATCGGCAGCCGTACGGTGAAGACCGTGCCGGCACCAACTTTGCTTTCCATATCGATCCCGCCGCCATGTCGCTGGATCACCATGTGCACAAAGGCGAGCCCCAAACCGGCGCCGGATCCTTCCACCCCGCGGGAACGATGGAAAGGCCGGAAGATCGTTTCAATATCCTCGGGGGGTATGCCACGCCCTTCATCGGCAATATGGCAGTACAGGATTTCGCCCTCACGCTGGAGCGTGCACCGGATAATCGTGCCCCCGTCGCTATATTTGATCGCGTTCCCGATCAGGTTGCAGAGCATGCGCGACAATAAGGATCGGTCGCCGAGAACCAGATATTCTACCTCCGGATCGGAGGCCTCGAGCCGGATGTCCTTGGCTTTTGCCAGCGGCCACTGATCGTCGGCCGCCTCGACCAGGAGCGCGCCGAAATCGAGCAATTCTTCGGCATGCTCGCCGGATTCGGCACGCGCATAGTGGACGAAATCGTCCGCCAGCTTGAGTGTGCGCCGCGCGTAGCCGGCGATGCGCGATCGCAACGACTGCTCATCCTCAGCCTTGTTGTCGAGCAACGCAAGGATCGAGGCCTGGGGCGAACGCATGTCGTGCGTGAGCAGTTGGAGCGCGTCCTCGCGCTGGCGCGTCGCAAGGCGGATTGCGGAGATATCGGTCAGACGGGCGATCGATCCGGCGCGATGCCCCTGGCTGTCGTTGAGCGGTACGACCGCAAGCACGAAAATGCGCCCGTCCGCAGCCGCTATTTCGCGCGCACCATCGACGACTTCGCCTGGGAGATTGGGTGCGAGCCGACATAGCAGATCGCACAGCCTTTCCCCGCTGCTGGTCCCGAACAGAGCGTCGGCGGCGCGGTTGGCGACCAGCACCTGGTCGGCCAGATCGGTCACCAGCGTCGCATCCGGCAAGGCCTGCAGGCTGTCGGCAAAGAAGCGCCGGAGGTCGCGCACGCGCCCAATCGCCACATGCAGCAACGCCGTTTGCCGGGCGATCGCCTCGCGAAACCAGCCGAGGCGCTGGCGCGGCGCGGCACCGGTCGGCAGCATGTCTGCCTCGCCCCGCAATTGCGTCAGCTCCTCGACCATGAAGGCGTTGGCCGCTTCCAGCCGCCGCCACGCCCATAGCGGGTAGACAATCAGTAGCCCGATGAGTGCCGGCGTCGGCGGCAGCCAGATATCCGCCCCGATGAGCAATACCGCGCTTGCCGCCACGACCAGCATCATCAAGGCGAGGCCGAGTATTACGTTGATCCGGGGCGGCAGTACCAGCAGCGCGACAAGCAATATCGCCAGCGGCACGAACGCCGCTACCAGCACCGTGCCGGGCCCGACCTGATGGATCGCGCGGTTGTCGATCAGCGCGTCGATGAGGTTGGCAAGGATTTCCACCCCGGGCATCGCGCCGCGGGGCACGGGATATTGGTCGCCCGATCCGGCCGCGGTGCTGCCAACCAGTATCACCCTGCCCGCCAGCAACTCGGGTGGCACCTCGCCGCGCAGGACGGCGCCGAACGAGACCGTAGGATGGGCTCCCACCGCGCCCGAAAAAGGAATCAGGATCGGCGGCGAAAAACCGAATTGTCCGGCGGGCAGGTCCGATTTCGAGCTGCTTTGGAAGGCTGGCGATGCCCTGCCAGTGACCAGTCGATTCACCTGTTCGGCGAAATCCGGCCAATTGGCTCCGCGGATCCCGGCGATCAGGCTCGCGCGCCGCACGATACCGTCACGATCCGGTGTAAGGGCGGCATGGCCAACCGCGTGCGCTGCAGCCGCAATCGGCGCAACCGGTGCCTGTAGATCGAACAGCGCGCCATTATTGCCAGGCACCGAGAAGGTCAGCGGCAGCACGACATTGCCGGCCCTGGCGATCGCCTGCGCGAGACGCGCATCCTGCGCGCTCGGTTCGACAAACAGAACATCGTAGCCGATGGCGGCTGGCTTTGCGGCGGCAAGCCGATCGATCAGCCGGGCATGCGCATCACGCGGCCAAGGCCAGCGGCCGATCGAGGCGAGGCTCGCTTCGTCGATGGCAACGATTGTGACGTCCGACTGTAGCGCCGGACGCGCGCGCATAAGTGCGTCGTAGGCGAGATTGTCGGGGCGCTCGGTCAGTTCATAGGAGACGAGCAGGCAGAGCGTGAAGATCGCAAGGCCTGCGACCAGCAGCCACTCAAGAAGCAGGCGGCTTCGCACGGGGCTTCATACGGCCAGGTCTTCCGGCCACGGTAAAAGTTTGCGGACTCGACCAATTGGCATAGCGTCTGCCGTTACTTACCTCGCTGGCCTGCACGCGCCATACATACTCACCAGCGGCCAGGTTTGTGATGATCAGGTCTTTTCGGGACAGTGCCGGCTCGTCGATCACGGGGCGTTCCGGGGTATCGGCACGCGCCAGGAAGAAGCGGAAGGCGTGTTCGCCCTCGCCCATATTTTGCCATTTAAACAAATAGCGGTGCTTACGGAGGAGCTGGAACGTACCACGCACGGCATTCAAATGGCGTTCGAACGCGACTACGCGCGGCCTCCCCTCGATTGCGTTGACGTCGATCGCTGTGACCCGCACGAAATAGTCGCCGTTGGGCAAAGCGGGCAGGCGGGCCTGCAACTCGCTCACCACGGTTTCCTCCATGATGTCCAGGAAGCCTGCGTCACGGGCGATCTGAACGCGGTAATGCACCGCTCCGGCGAGAGGGATTAATCGGAACGATAAGTCCTGCTCGTACTGGATGTTGGCCGGATCCAGAATGTCCGGCGCCGGGAGTAACGGAACGGGCCCGACGGTCTGACTGGTCGCGAATCGCGCTCCCGTGCCCGGATCCAGCATCACCTCCGTGCCAATCCCGGTGAAATCGACATGGCCTTCGAGTACTTCGGCCGTTGAGGTCTGCCCGCCGTTTAATAGCGAGACGCGGAAATCAGTACCGCGGACCGCAGCGACCGAAATCGGGGTGCGCATTTCGAAACGATCGCGACCGTTGGTGCGCGGCGTGACCTGGGTCTGGGTGCGGCCGTCCTCGAGCGTGAACAAGCGATCCAGTTCATTGGTCAGATGGATGCGCCGCAAGCGCTCTACCCGGACCTGGCTTTGCGATGGCAAGGTCACGGTCGATCCGTCCGCAAGTCCGATCGACATATAGGCATTGGCCCCGGTTCGGATGTGCGCCCCCTCCGAGATCAATGCACCGAGCGCGACCGCTTTACCATCCACGGTTGCGCTGCCGCGAAAGGCGATCACTTTTGCGGCGAGCCGATCGCTGCGTAGAACCGAACGGGGGATCGTCAACGTCTTCCCGATCCGCAGGGCATAAGGATTTCGAACCCTGCTAAGCTTTTGGACGATCCGATAATCGTCCAGACGCAGCATATAGAATCGGGCGAGATTGTAGAGATTGTCTCCCTTGCGCACCGCGTAGGTGATTGGTGGATCGACCATGTGCAGCGGTGACATTCCGGGGATGGTCTGGGCCGCAGGCTGGCTCGGGTGCGTTTCGGCAGCGGCCGGCCCCACCGTTCCCGCAAGCACCACAAGCGCGATAAGCCGCTTGTCCAAACTCAGCCCCCTTCCGGCCTTTGCGCCAACCTTTCGAGCCGATAGCCGTAACTGTACACAGGTGCGAGCCGATAACCGGATTCGGGACGCAGCCGAAGCTTGGAGCGGATGCGTGAGACGTGCGCGTCGAGCGTGCGCGTCTGCAGATCGGGGCTTACCCCCCAGATTTTGTCGAGCAGATAGGCGCGCGAGAGCGGACGATCGAGGTTCTGAAACAAGAGCAAAGCTAGCGAGAATTCCTTGTTGGTGACGACGACCTCATTGCCTCCGACGACCACGATCTGGCGACCGAGATCGAAGCGGATATCGCCGAAATGCTGGACGTCGGCGGCCTGCGCCGGGAATCTCCGTCGTAGCAAGGCGCCGATGCGCGCCTGCAGCTCGGCGACCTTGATCGGCTTCACCACATAATCGTCCGCGCCAAGGTTGAGCGCGCGCACGATGTCCGCCTCGTCGCCCCGACTGGTGACGAACAGGACCGGCGGGACGCTTTCCAGGTGATTGCGCGCCCAGTCGAGCACATCCACACCAGACATGTCGGGGAGGTTCCAGTCGAGCACCAGCATATCGAATGTATCGCGCTTGAGGGCCGTGATCAGAGCCGTTCCCGTTCGGAACAGCTGGCTGCCATGCCCGCCTTCTTCCAGCGCATGCGACATTTGATCCGCCAAAGCGGGATCGTCTTCCAGAATGGCGATACGCATGCACTTCCCC
>Ga0068854_100000274_pt1 | contig 34804 bp, 33 predicted proteins | sample KBSCornC42_FD_66590 | JGI IMG/M metagenome (GOLD analysis project Ga0068854, IMG submission 66590) | Corn rhizosphere microbial communities from Kellogg Biological Station, Michigan, USA - KBS Corn C4-2 | ecosystem: Host-associated > Plants > Roots > Rhizosphere > Soil ... | reverse complement strand
GGCGGTGGGATCGTCCTTTCCAGCATGATGCGATAGAGCCCGGTCATCGGTGGGCGCGCGGACGGAGCGGGCCTGGGCAGCCCTTTTACCAGCATCGCGACGAGCGCGAGCGCATCTTCCCGCTTGGCCGTGGCCATGACTTCGAGTTGCGCCGCACCGAGCGTTGGGGGCCGGCCGGTGCGAACCTGATACTCCGCCAGACAGACCTGCCACGTCCGTGCCCTGAAGTCCGTTCGGCGAACGATGCGCTGGAGCTGGCGTCGTTCTTCGTCATTCAGATCCGCGCGCCGCAAGGCGGTTTCGGCATCGACCAGCGAAACCGTGGTCGGTTGCCAGCCGAGTTCCGCCGGCGCATGACTTAGCAACACGGCATCATCGCGCTGCATGCGCATGGAGGCATAAGCCTCGAAAATTTCGCCGACACCGTGCATGCCCAGCATGTGCAACTCGGCGGCGCGAAGCGCGCCCAGGCTGGCAGCGCCCGCCACCGGCACATCGTGCGCGATCAGATCCAATATTTCCTTGTGCCAAACCGTCGGCGCTGTCTCGAAACAGCCGTCGATGAGGCCGACCGCCGGAGGAGGATTTGCCAGCAGTGCCGCCAGATCGCCGGATACTGCCGGTGGTCGAGCCTCGATCGTGTCCGGGATAAGCGATCGGTCCAGGCTGGGGCCCACGAACAGAACCGGCCGCGCGATACCGCATTTCGTGCGGATGGAGGCGGGTGCCCGCCATACTTGCGCCGGGCGCGGCTCCCGCTTGAGGTCGGCGAGTCCCGGGCCGATCGCCTTGACTATGGCCAGGTCGGGATGCGGCCGCGCATATGTATGCAGCAAAATCGGCAGCGAAGAGCGCCTCGCAGCGGCTGCCAGCAAAGTCTCCAGCGCCTGCTTTGGGTCCGGCGCCGGACAATGGGGTACTTCCGACCAGCGCAACGGGCCGGGCCCGAAGCTGAGGCCGCCAAGTATGAGATCCAGCGTTCGGCCGGTACCGTCTCGGTAATCCTCCGGTCTCAGGTCATCGCGCGCGCCGGCTATCAGCGTGACGCGGGACTGCACCGCTTCCAATATTGCGCGAACGAGCGCGACCGCGCGATCGGGATGGCATCCGGAACCGGCCGCCGGCGGGAGCGTGGTCCCCAGCGGGTGCACATCCGTAACGGCGCAACCGAACGCGGCAATACCGGCCTCTTGCCCCATATTCCAGGCACGCAGCGCGAAGCCGCGGTTGCGGATATGCCCGATCAGTCCCCTGGCAATCGGATCGGTGACGCTGTCGAGATTCAGTTCGCACGCGCGCCGCTCCTTGGGAGACAGATCGCGCATCACCGATTGCAGGTCATGCTCCAGCAATTCGGCCACGGCGCCCACGCTCGCCTCATCGTCGGTATTTCCCGTGGCAAGCCCCGCCGAAGTAATGAGGATGTCGCCAGCAGACGGGAATGTCAGGTCCAATGAGAGCAGATCCCAGGGAATCCAGACCTCACCGCCAGCCGACAAATTCGCGCCCCTGAGCCAGCCGCGCGGGATTGCGGGATTCAGCGCAATCGACAGTGCTCCGCGACGGTCGGTCGCCCAAAGGGCATGCGTGGCCTCGTCCCGATCGCGGAGCGAACTGAGTGTCTGCGGCGCCGGCAACCGCTCGGCGCAATCCATCTCGACCGCTTCAAGCAACGCGGACACCATCGCCGCGCGGGGCGTCAGCCCCTTGCCCTGGGACACCGACAGCAGCCGCGCCAACGGCCGCGTCGCCTGGAATACCGGGATCGCGAACGGGGCCAGGCCCGAAACATCGCTCAGCCGGGTAACTCCCGCCGCCTGCGCTGCTACGCGAGCGGCGGCAAGCGTCGCCGCAAGCGGCCGCGATCTGCGCTGCCCTTCGACAGCGTGCCATGGATCACGGTTTGCCGAAAGATCGACGCCCGGCATGACGAGCCGCCGCCCCCTTCCGGCGATCGCCGCCGGCTTACCCGTCGCCGGTGCCTGACTGACCCACCATGGCTGCCGCAAGCCAGACAGGATGCGGCGCGGCCGAGGAAGCGGCCGGGATGGCCGCAGCACGCAGCGGATTGCTGTTCAGCAACTGCTCGAGCGTCGCGGTCGGTAGGCTCCCACCGCCCGCCGGAGCGCTCGTCACATGTTCGCAAATTACATAGTGAACACCCTCGCCGGTCGGCAATTCGACCACAAAGTGCGTCGGCTGGGCATTTTCAGTCGCAGCAATCACTGGCTTTCCCCCTTAGTTGCAAACATCCCGCTCGATTACCCACCATTGTAAGGCGGATAGCTTAGCGAATACATCAAATGATCGTCAGACGCACTCTCCAACAGTACCGAGCCACAAAAGGCTTGTGTCACCCTGTTCAGCCGCAGCACCTCTTCGCAACGATCCATCGACCTTATCCGACAATGATGGAAAACCAGACGACATCCGGCAGCTAGAGCGTTGCCAGGCGGGTAAGGCCTGCCATGTCCAAGATCTCGATTATACCTGACCTCGTCCGGATGATGCAGGCCTCCCGAAGATGGCGCATCACCCTGCTCACGTGTACGACGCTCAGACCGACGAAGTTGCTGATGGCTACATGCGTCAGCGGCATGACGAACGCCAATCCGGTCATGAAGCCAATTTCCCTGCAACGTTCCGCAAGCTCGAGGATCAGCCCGGCAATCCGCTGATGCCCCGATTGCGAACCGAGCCGGACTATGTGTTCGATTGTCCGCATTTCCTCGGCGAGCCCAATCATCGCGAGGCCGCGGGCGATCGAAGGAGCGCGATCGGGTTCCTGCGTTATTACCCGCATCGCGCTGGCCACGTTGATTACCGTCAGCTTATTGATGGCCACGACTTCGAGGAGCTCCAGCGGGCTCTGTTCGCCGCTCCGCCAGATGAGGTCGCCAGGCAACAGAATAGCCAGCAATTGGCGGTCTCCGTTGGCCGAGATGCGCTCGCGGCACGCCCACCCCGAAACGATATATGTCGGACGCATCGATGGATCTTCGGGCATTGGCACGGTCGACCCGGCATTATAGCAGCGCGCGCTATAGCTTTGCGCGAGCAATTCCCGCTCCGTGGCGGAAAAGCTCACCTTCGTGCGAAGGCGCCGGGCCAACAAATCCATCGAATAGCGGGTTCCAGATGAAGCAAAGGACATGGTTCATCACTCCGGGTAGATGGGGCGAGCGGGCGCGGCGATTTGGCGACCAGCGGCCCGCTCAGCCCTCAGGCGCTTGGCGGATCCGGACAGATGAACGTGGTGTTCGCCGACGATTGCGGGCGTAGGCCGCAATTGGACGATGGAGATCGTGCGCATCGGGAACCTTTCATCCGTTCCGGTGCCGACTCCTTTGCGCTCCGCACTGTGATGCGCCCGTCATTCGCGGCTCAGCATTGCGTCAAAAGATCGTGAAAACGGCCTATCGAATGGAGAATGAGGCCCTTTCGACAAAGGAAATGGCTGCCTGTCCGATCAGGCAGCCAAAAAAAAGCAGGACATCCAGGATTTAGGCGGCCTTCTTCCAGGTGGGTACTGACTCGACATGCGGCGGGCACGGCGCGATGTCTCCGGTCGGCAGACCGGCAATCTCGTTTGCGAAGCTGTGGTTGACGTCGCGGTGGTGCGCCTCATCGGCGCGGACGACCAGCACCACGTCACGCAGCGTCGCCTCGTCGGACAGACCCCAATAACGCTTGGCGATCGCCGGAGCGGGCACGTTGGGCGAGCGGCCTTCGTCGATCTCGGCAAGATAGTGGGTGTAGCTGATCACCGCCTCTTCCTCGAAATAGCCGACGACGCGATGCGCGGTTTTCGAGCTGATCAAATAGAGCGCGAAGAAGAAAAGGTAGAAGACCCACTGGACGCCGATGATCACCGCGCGTTCGAAAATAGTAGGCTGGCTGACCTCGATGAAGGTCATAAGGTGCATGCGCTCATTTTCGGCCTCGTCCATGAGCGTCTTGATCCAGCCCTTGTCGTCGCACATGCGGCGCAGGCAGGCGAGATGATTGATCGTGGCACCGACCATCCCGGGCACGGCAGCAACCGTCTCCAGCACCACGGCTCGATGCCCATAGCGCGCAGCAAAGAAGGTGTCCGCACACCAGCGCAACAACTTGGTGAAGCCATAAGCGACGCGATCGGACAGGCCGCTGGGCTGATGGTGGACGCCTAGGTCTATAAAGGGTGTGGTCATCTCTTTTCCTCCGAACGGCGACATACCTGTCGCGATCGGAGGGGCATTTATTTTGTGTTGCCGTCCCACCCCATCCGTAATGTCCCGTACGTTGCTGGATTCGCCATAGCATGACCGTGATGCGGGGACGCCTCCGTAAAAACCCTTAACGCACTGGACGGCGCGGGGGCCTAGTCTGCGGAAGACCCTGGAGGCTCAAATGACAATTCAATCGTCCGCTTCACATCTGCCCCCGCGGCACGCCGTGATCCTGTGCCACCCAGATCCGAAAAGCTTCAATCGCGCGATTGCGGATACCTATTGCGACACCGTGCACAAAATCGGGCACGAGGCGATCGTGCGCGACCTTTATGCGATGGGCTTCGACCCGATATTGAAGACCAACGAACGCCCGACCGTCGAAGGTTTTCGGATCAGTACAGACGTGAAGAACGAGATCGCGCTTCTTACCGGATGCGAGGTGTTCCTCCTGATCTATCCGATCTGGTTCGGCACCCCACCGGCGATGCTGAAAGGCTATGTCGAGCGCGTATTTGGCTCTGGCATCACTCCCCGGGACGTCGGGGCGCGTGCGCGTAAATCATTCCTGGCCGGCAAGAAGCTGATCAGCTTCACCACCTCCGCGATGAGCGAGCCGTGGCTGAACGAGCAGGGCCAGTGGCTATCGCTGCGTTACCTGTTCGACCATTATCTCACCCATGCTTTCGGCATGCAGGCCGACGAACATGTGCATTTCGGCAACGTCACAACGGGAATGCCCAAATTATGGGCCGACCGTCATCTATATGCGGTCGAACAGCAAGCGAAAGCGGTCTGCGCAACGGTCCTCACAAATCGTGCCGGAGCGGCCGCGCGGGTGGCCGCATCCTAAGCCAACGCCGGTTGTTCCAAGCGTATGACCCCAGCTAGGTTGCACGCAGGAACAGTTCCTGTTCCGCGGAGATGACCATGGCAAGGGGCCCGGTGCAACCAGGAGGCGACCCGAACAGCAGCATGGTGGGCACGCAGGCCGACGAGCTCAGCCTGCTGATCGACGGCGCGCATGGCTATGCGATCTATATGCTCGATCCGTCGGGCCATGTGACGATCTGGAACAAGGGAGCCGAACGCCTAAAGGGCTGGAGCGAGGCGGAGGTGCTCGGCCGCCATACCTCGCTCTTCTACCCCTCCGACCAGGTCGAAGAAGGAAAGCCGGTGGCGGATCTGTTAGCGGCGCGTGCGCAGGGGAAGCTCGAAGAAGAGGCGTGGCGGATGCGCAAGGATGGCTCCGAATTTCTCGCCCACATAACGATCACCGCGCTCTACGATGAAGCGGGGCAGCTGCGCGGATTCGGCAAGGTCATCCGCGACGTGACTGAGCAGCGTGCCGTCGAGCGGGCACTGAAGGCCTCGGCGGCCCATCTGGAATCGATCCTGTCAACCGTGCCCGATGCGATGGTGGTGATCGACGCCCGCGGCCGGATCCTGTCCTTCAGCAAGGCGGCCGAACGGCTGTTCGGCATCAGCGAGACGGAGATCGTCGGCGCCAACGTGAACGTGCTGATGCCACAGCCCGACCGAGGTGCGCATGACGGCTATTTGCGACGCTACCTATCGACGCATCATCGGCAAAGGACGAACCGTTACCGGGCGCCGCAGGGATGGATCGACGTTCCCCATGGACCTGTTCGTGGGCGAAGCGATCGCCGATGGCGAGCGGGTGTTTACGGGATTTATCCGCGACCTGACCGAGAAGCGGGCCACCGAATAGAGGGTTGAGGAACTCCGCTCCGACCTGGTGCATTCAGCGCGGATCAGCGCGATGGGGACGATGGCCTCGACGCTCGCGCACGAGCTCAATTAGCCGATCACCGCGGTTGCCAATTATATGGAAGCGATCCGCGACCTCCTCGCCAAGCCGAACCTGGACGATGTGCCGATGATTCGCGAGGCATTGGACGACGCCGCGAGCGAAGCGGTCCGCGCCGGGCAAATCGTGCGTCGGCTGCGTGAGTTCGTGGCGCGCGGCGAGGTCGAGAAGGCCGTGGAGGATTTGCCACAGCTGATTGCGGAGGCGGCCGAATTGGCGTTGATGGGCGCGCACGAAAAAGGCGTCGCCAACGCCGATGCGATCGTTGCCGACTACCGCTTACCTGACAACGACGGTGTCCGCCTCCTGCAAAATCTTCGGAAAGCGGGATTTGATGGGCCGGCAATCCTCGTTACCGGCTTCGGCACACCTGCGCTGGAGATGAGCGCCCGAGCCGCCGGCTATGCGCGCGTGCTGGAAAAGCCCCTGGCAGACCGGATTCTGCGGGAAACGATGGCCGGGCTCTTCGCCTAAACCGTTCAGGCTCGCCTAAACTCGTCCGCCCGCAGCAGACGCGCGTCAACGGCCATCGCGCCGATAAATATCGGGATAGAACAGAGCCGGCCCTGTACCGTCACCGGCGACTTCCGCGGTCATATATACCACATAGACCGGAAGGGGCTGCGGGGGTTTGAGCGTTCGCGAAACGCCGGTGGCCAGCAGAAGGTTGACCGTAGTTTCGGCGGCCTCGCCTAGCAGCGTAACGGCAAGGCTCTTCGGATTCTCGGTGCGGATGCAACCGTGCGAAAAGGCGCGGGAGGGGCGGGCGAACAGATCCCGCGATGGTGTGTCGTGAATGTAGACATCGAACGGATTGGGCATTTCGAGTTTGATCTGGCCGAGCGCGTTATCCTGCCCGGGCTTTTGCCGAACAACGAGTTTGCCCTTCGCGTCCTTGGTCGCGACATAACCCCTGCGCGCAGCTTCCTGCGGATTGGTGGCGATCAGCCTGCCGATGCTCTCATCAACGATCGAGCAAGGCACGTTCCACCAGGGATTGACGGTCACGCCCGTGACCTTGGCTTGAAAGCTCGGGGTCTGGGTGCCGGGCTTGCCGACGATTATGCGATGGCTCGCGACTGTTCGTCCATTTTCGACGACATCCAGCCGATATGCCGGCACATTGACCCACACATAATGCATGCCCAGCTCGCGCGGCAGGGCGCGCAAGCGATCCAGGTTGACCGCAATCCTACTACACTCGACCGGCTTCACACATTCCAGCAAAGCGCGCTTAAGCCCGGTATATCGCGGGGTCTGCGGCAAGAGGACTTGGAAGCTGGCCCTGACGCTATGATGCGATAAAACATCATCAAGCCAGGCCTGATAATCCAGCGATCCCCGGTCGATGTGCCAGCTGCGATCCCGGCGGACCCGGTCCGAGCCTTCGAAATAGTCGCGGGCAAGCTTGAGCGCGATCGCGTCGGCGACAGGATCGGTCAGATCGCCGGGCGTGAGGCTGAGGAGCGGTTCGGAATCATAATCGGTGAGGCCTTCCCCGGCCGCGCGCGCCACGACATCATGTAAGGCTACGAGATCGGGTGCGCTCCAGCGCGGAGCAGCATTCGCGCCGGACCCCAGGACGATGCCGAGCGCTGCTCCGATAGTAACAAAAAAACGCGTGTGCATAATCAGCGAGCGAGGAAAACTGGGACCGGACTCTTCGTTAGCATCGCGCGCGAGCAGCCGCCGAAAACCGCCTCAGTTGCACGCATATGACTGTAAGCGCCCATCACGACATAGTCGGCACGCTGGATTTCCACGCCCAGCAGCAGGATGTCGCACGTAGGATTGGCAACCGCGAAATCGCGTACGATGCGTGCATGGATGTCATATCTGGCGAGGTAGATCGCCGCTTCCTCCGCCGGCGTCACGATCGATCCGTCGTCGATTTCGAGAATGACCACCGACCCCGCGAGCTGGAGCAGCGGAACCGCCGCCTGCAATGCAGCTGTTGCTATGGCAGACCCGTCCCATGCGACAAGCGCGCGACCGGTAACGGGGAAACCCTTGGCTTCATCAGGCACGGCGACGATCGGCTTGCCTGCCTTGATCACGACCTCGGTCGCGGTTTCCCGCATATCCGGGTAGGGAAAACTGTCGAGCTTGCGATTGAGCAGGATCAGGTCGGCGAAGGCGGCCTCATCCCGGATGCAGCCCGCAAACGACCCGGTCGCATCGAACCAGTCCCAGCGGACATCCTCTCGAACGAGGCGCAACTTTAGCTTCGTTTTGTTTTCGTCCTCCCGCACACGCTCATCCTGAAGCAGGAGTGCCTGGCCGACACCGTCATAGGGGCAGTCCGCCATGGCAGGGAGCTGCGAGACATCGAGACATTGCAGATGTCCGTCCAGAGCGCGGGTAATGTCCAAGGCCGCCTGAAGGCGGGCCTCCTGCCCCGCATCGTCATGAACGAGCAGAAGTACATTTTTCATCGGAAGCCTCCAGAACCTAACCTTTCACGAGGCTAAGCGCCCGTCGGCGGTCGCGGGATCGGGATTTATACGTATGCCGGCTTCGCGCGGCCATGCGTAGCCAGTCACCTGGAGGTCGAATGACGAAACCCGTTTCAGGCGCCGGAACCGGCAGGGAGTCGCAGGCGCGCAGCTTCATGGTGCGAAGAGCCGCGTCCACCATCGTTCACGATTTCGGGCCCGGGCTGGTCACGGGAGCCGCCGACGACGACCCAAGCGGCATCGCCACTTACTCCCAAGCCGGCGCGCAATTCGGAACGGCATTGCTGTGGACGCTGGTGCTCACCTATCCGCTCATGTCTGTGGTGCAGCAGATTAGTGCGCAGATCGGCCGCGTCACCGGGCACGGGCTGGCGACAAACATGAAAAGGATTTTCCCTGCCGAAATCGCGATGGGGCTGGTCGGCCTGCTGTTCATCGCAAACACGATCAATATTGGTGCGGACCTAGCCGCGATGGGCAGTTCGGCGGCGCTGGTTGTCGGCTTGCCCGCCCATGCGCTGACGATTGGCTTCGCGGCCGTGTCGCTCCTGCTCCAGGTGCTCGTGCCTTATCACTCCTACGCGCGCTTCCTGAAGTGGCTGACGCTTGCCCTGTTCAGTTACATCGCCTTGCTGTTCACCGTACGGCTGGATTGCGGTGCAATCGTTAGCGGCCTCGTCTTGCCGCATGTGAGCAACCGCGCGGCGGTGGTGACGATTGTCGCGATTTTCGGCACGACAATCAGCCCTTATCTCTTCTTCTGGCAAAGCGCGCAGGAGGTGGAGGAGATCACCGATCATCCCGGCGCCAAACCCTTGAACCAAGAGTGCGAAGTTACGGCGCGGGAGTTTGCCCGTATCCGGATCGACACCTGGTCCGGCATGGCGCTGTCCAATATCGTCGCGATCGCGATCATGATCGGTACTGCGGCAACCCTGCACACCGCCGGCAGAACGTCGATCGAGACTGCCGCCGACGCGGCGGCGGCACTGGAGCCGGTCGCAGGACGTTTCTCCTTCCTGCTATTCAGCCTCGGCGTGATAGGCACGGGTCTGCTTGCAGTTCCCGTGCTTGCCGGCTCCACGGCTTATGCCGTGGCCGAATTGCGAGGCTGGCATTCGAGCCTGGGCAGCCGCTTTCACGATGCCGAGGGATTTTACGCGATCATCATCATCTCCACCTTGTTCGGCGTCGCGATCGACTGGTCGCCCCTGGGTCCCATCAGGGCATTATTCTGGAGTGCCGTCATCAACGGCCTCATTGCGGTGCCGTTGCTCGTTGCGATCATGATTCTTGCAGCCAGCCCGAGAGTCATGGGCGGATTCCCGATCCGCCTCGCGATGCGGCTCACCGGCTGGGCCACAACGATCGTCATGGCGCTCGCAGCCGGCGCCATGTTCGTGTTGTGATCGCCAAGCCGAAGTGGAAACTACGTATGGCGGCGTCTACATAGGCGGATCACAACGTCACCCATTAGGAGGTGGCTATGTCTCTGACGCTCAAGCCCAAAGCGCGTGATGTTGGTTGTAAGGAATTGCCACCGACGGACGCCGGGACACGCACGGGCGTCCCGTTGAGTATCCGGGCGGCTTTACCCGAAGACGTAAGCCTCCTGGCAAATATTTATGGCCACCTCTCGGCGCGGGACATGCGATTCCGGTTCAAGCAGCCGATCGAGCATCTCGGTCCGGAAGAACTAAAGAACCTCGTCGATCGAGAAGCCGGCATGACCTCCTATTTGGCATTCAGTGGTGACACCGCAATTGCCTGCGCGACGCTTGTCCGTGACGCCGGGAGCGACGCGGCAGAGGTGATCTTGTCGGTGCGCCCGGATTGGAAGGCCCGCGGCGTGAGTTGGACATTATTGGAAGACGTTCTTGCGCGCGCAGCGGCGGCCGGACTTACGCGGGTTTCGTCGGTCGAGCTGGGTGAAGATCGCGAGGCGATCAATCTCCAGCGAGAAATGGGCTTCGTCGCGCGATTGAAATCGGCCGATCCGCTCCAATTCTCGCTGGTTAAGGCGCTGGACGCCTCGCCTCCACCGGCGCGGGAGACCGACGCCTAGGCTTGGACTCACGTTCTAGTGAACTTTGAGCCTTGGACGGACCACCTGGTTGACCTTGCCGATCAGCAACAGCCCGAACCCTCGCAGCCAGCCGTGAATTGCGAGCAAATGCAGCCGGTAGAGCGAAGTATAAACGAGGCGCGCCAGACGGCCTTCGACCGCCATGCGGCCGCCCACAAGATTGCCCATGAGGCTGCCGACGGTGGAGAAGCGGCTGAGCGACACGAGCGAGCCATGGTCATGATAGACGAAAGGCCGCGGGTCGCGTCCCGACGCCAGCCGCACCAGGTTGTGATAGGCGGTCGTCGCCATCTGGTGCGCGGCCTGCGCCCGTGGTGGAACGGGAGCTTTCGCGCCTGCCATGATACAGTGGCAGCAATCGCCGATGGCGAGAATGCGCTCGTCCTCGGTCGTCTGAAGCGTCTGCCGGGCCTCCAGCCGACCGGATGGCGCGATCCGCAGCCCGTCGAGATTGCGCAGGACCGCCGGCCCCTTCACCCCGGCGGCCCACACGATAAGGTCGGCCGGGATGATTTCCCCATTGCCGATGCGGACTTCATGCGCCGCGACCGAGACGACATTGCTGTCGACAAGCACGCGCACTCCGAGCTTTTCAAGTTCCGCACGCGCCGCATCGGCGAGACGTTCGGGGAGTTGCGGCAGCAGGCGCGGTCCCGCCTCGATCAGGGTGACCTCCAGCCTGCGCTCGTCGAAAACCTCCAGACCATAATGCCGCAGCCCCGCCGCAGCGCTGTAGAGTTCGGCGGCCAGTTCGACCCCGGTCGCGCCGCCGCCGATGATGGCGATCCGCACATGCGCGTCGGCGCCTGGATCGGCCATCATGGCGCGCGAGACGCGAAAGCACTGATTGAGCAGCCTGATTCGGAACCGATCCGCCTGCACCCGATCGTCGAGGAAGATGCAATGATCGCGCGCGCCCGGCGTACCGAAGTCGTTACAGACGCCGCCGACGGCCAGCACGAGATAGTCGTAAGGAAGTTCGTGCCGGCCGATCAGCTCCTCGCCATCCTCGTCATACATCGGCGCGACGATGACCCGGCGATTGGCGCGGTCCAGCCCCTCCAGCGTTCCGTAGAAAAAGCGATAATTCCAGCGGTAACAGTGGGTCCGATACCCCACCTCGTCGAGGTTCGCATCGAGCGTGCCGGCGGCTACCTCGTGCAGCAACGGTTTCCAGATATGCGTGTGGTTCCTGTCGATCAGCGTTATCTCGTACCGACGACCGAAGCGCGCTCCCAACCGGCGCACGAGCTCCAGTCCGCCGGCTCCTCCCCCTACGACGACGATCTGGACCTTTCGATCGCGCGGATCTGCGGGAACCGAAGGCGCGTCCGAATTAGGCATTGGCGCTCCGCTGACGCTGACTGTCGTCGAACCTTAGCGCATCCGGGCAGCGGCCTCACCTGTTTGATCGAGACAAATATCGTCGCCGGCTTCGGTCCTACAGCGCAACCTCCCCGGTGCTCTCGCCGATCCTATTCACTGCGATGCCCAGCGAGTGGGCCACGGAAAGGAGCATATTCGCCATGGGCGTGCCGGGCGCGCATTCGACATGCCGGCCGCCCGGGATTCGCCCGCCGGCGCGACCCGCCAGAACGAGGGGCAGATAATCATGTCCATGCACATGGGAATCGCCCATCGGACTGCCGTAAAGCGCCACCGATTCATGCAGGAGGCTTGCGCCGCCGTCCGGCATATCCCGAAGCCGCTCCAGGAAATAGGCGAACTGGTGCAGGTGGAAGGTGTTTAATCGGGCATATTTCTCAATCTTCCCGGCGTCCTCGGAATGATGCGACAGACTATGGAACGGCCCCTCGACCCCGCTTTCGGGATAGGCGCGCTGGCTGCGATCCATCCCGAGTTTCACCGTCGCAACGCGGGTTATGTCGGCCGCGAAGGCGATGACCAAAAGATCGCTCATTAGCCCGACTTGTTCCGAAAAGGAGAGCGGGACGTTGGTGCCGCTCTCAAAGGTGCCGCTCTCAAATGCGCCGATCCGCCGCTCGACGTCGCGAATGGCGGTCAGGTGCGCGTCCAAGCGTCGGCAATCGTCGGCGCCGAGGTTCCGCCGAAGCCGCGCCGAGGATTCCGACACCGTATCAAGCACACTGCCGGCGGACGCTTGCACGCCCGCGGGGGGCTGGCCAAAGAGTGTGGCAAATACCGCCCCCAGCCGGTGTTGCGGGCGTAACGGCGTCGCCGCGTCAGCCCAGCTGATACATTGGCGGTAGGCCGCGCCATAACCTTCCGGCCAGGGCTGTCCGTTTCCAGAGTTATCGGGATCCTCGATGCCCAACTGAAGAGACGGCACCCGGGTCTCGCCGCGAATATGCCTGGCGTAGATCTGATCGATCGAAGCACCTGCATAAACCCCGTTACCCCGGCGGGGATGAGCTCCGGTCAGAAAACAGGCCGAGGACCGCGCATGATCGACCCCAGGCCCATTCTCCCTTTCATCGCGCGAGGTCGCACCCGCGAGGCTTGTGTTGCTGATGATCGTCAACTCGTCCCGGATGGAGGCCAGCGGCTGCAGGATCGGCGTAATCCGGAAATTTGTTCCCACTTCGGCGGGTGACCATAGATTTCGCTGGCGTCCATGTTCGGTGCTGCCGGCCGACCCGTGGACCATCTCGAAGGCGACAAAGCGTGTCGGCGGCTTCGGCGCGCCGCGCCGCAATGCGCTGGGCGGGACCATTGCATCCAGGAAGGGGAGTGCGATCCCGGCTCCCGCTCCGGCAAGTATGGTTCGGCGGTGCAGGAGCTTACGGCCGATCTGCATACGGTCTCCCGGGTTCATCCGGGATCCGGGTACGCCTTGCCGGGTGTCCGCTCTATCGCTACTTCGCCAATGGATGTGGGATTTGCGTCAAGCGATCGCCGACGATGCGAGCATGGCCCACCCGGCCGAGATCCTGACGTTTGCCCGCGACTTCCAATCGGGAGACGCCGTCCCGCCGCACCATCATTGCCGCGACCAATTGGCGTATGCCTCGCATGGTGTGATGACAGTTCAAACCTGCGCGGGGACCTGGGTCACCCCCGCCCATCGCGCGGTGTGGATTCCGGCAGGCGCGGAGCATCTCATCACCATGTCCGGCCAGGTCGCGATGCGAAGCCTCTATCTTCGGCCCGGATTGGCCGCGATGCCTTCGACCTGTTGCGTCATCGGCGTCACCGACCTGCTGAAGCCGTTGATCGCGCACGCGTGCCGCTTCCCGACCCTGACGAGCGCGGTCCCGGTCGAGGACCGGCTGATCCGCTTCCTCATCGACCAGCTCGAGACGATACCGACCACGCCGCTCGAGCTTCCCACTCCGATCGACCCGCGTGCGCGCCGCCTGGCGGCTTTGCTCGCCGCCAACCCGGCGGATCCGCGCCCGCTCGCAAGATTATGCCGGGAAGCAGGGACCAGCAGGCGCACGGCGGAGCGGCTGTTCCTTCGTGAAACGGGCCTGACGGTCGGGAAATGGCGGCGCCAACAGCGCCTGATGCACGGCCTGCGCGAATTGGCCCAAGGTGCCAAAGTCATCCATGCCGCCTTCGAAGCCGGTTTCAGCAGCCCCAGTGCGTTCACCGCCGCCTTCCGGATGACCTTTGGCATTACGCCCGCGCAATATCTGGCCGGGGCGCCAGGCGGACCAAAAACAAGGCATTGAGCCGCTCTTCGCGACAGCCATCAACCCCGGCTAGCGGTAGCCCGGCAACCAGCTTATGCTGATGGAAATTGGGGGGAATATGAAGGGCTCACACTTCGGCATTGTCTTGTGCGCGGGATTGGCCAGCCCGGCGTGGGCTGGTGAAACGCCGCGTTACGAGCCGAGCCCAGCCTGGGTTCTGCCCGCGCCCACCCTTGGCCCGGCATCGGACGACGGGCCGGTCCTGCGCATCCTGGATAGTCAAAACCGCATCGCCGATGGCGCGGTCTGGACCTATACCGAGTTCGCAGCCAGTGCGCTGTCCGCCGACGCACTGGCGCATATCGGAACGATCAACCTGTCCTGGCAGCCCTTTCACGGCGACATCATCGTCCATCGTGTCGACATCATTCGCGACGGCCAGCGGATCGACGTGCTGAAGGCGGGGCAGAAGTTCACCGTCATCCGCCGCGAACAGAGGCTCGAAGAGCTGGAGATGAACGGCGAACTGACCGCGACTTTGCAGGTGGAAGGCCTGCGCGTCGGGGATGTGCTGGATTATGCATTTTCGGTCACCACCAAAGACCCCGTATTGAAGGGCCAGGTACAGGTTGCCAGCCCAGCCATCGCCGAACCGGTCAAGATCGGGTTTGCCCGCACGCGGCTGCTGTGGCCCACGGGCATGCCGATCAAATGGAAGGCGTATCCGGTCGGCATCGCCGCGACCGAAACCGACAAAGGCGGCTGGCATGATCTGACGTTCAAATTGCCGGCGCCGAAGCAGCCCGATCTGCCCGAGGACGCGCCGCTGCGTTTCCATCGTCTGTCGGCGGTCGAAGCGGCCAGCTTCGCAAGCTGGGCCGATGTTTCCAAGATCATGGCGCCACTTTACGACACCCATGGCCTGATCGCGCCCGATAGCCCGCTATCGCAGGAAGTCGCGCGGATACGCGAGGCGACGCCAGATCCGAAAAAGCGCGCGGCGGCGGCGCTTGCCCTGGTTCAGGATCGGGTGCGCTATTTCGCCAACGGTATGAACGGCGGCAATTATACGCCCCAAGCGCCGGCGCGGACCTGGGCGCTGGGCTATGGCGACTGCAAGGCGAAGACGCTCCTGCTGCTTGCCATCCTCGACGCGCTGGGTGTCGAAGCCGAGCCGGTGATGGCGAGCATCGGCGCAGGCGATTACGTGGCCGAGCGCCTGCCCTCTCCGGGCGCGTTCAACCACATTTTCGTCCATGCCAGGATTGGCGGCGAAGACCTTTGGCTCGACGGTACCGGACGCGGAAGCCGGATCGAGAATTTGCAGGATCCGCCGCCGTTTCGCTGGGTGCTTCCCGCCCGTGCGAGTGGATCGGGCCTGATCGAACTGCCGAAACGGGCTCCGGCAATGCCGACCCGGGTGATCTCCGTCACGATCGATCAGACTGCCGGTATCAATGTGTCCTCGCCTTATCATGCGGTGGTCACGATCCATGGCAGCGGGGCCGACGCATTGCGCGCGATGGTGGCGCAGATGGACAAGGAAGCGCTCCAGGGGCTCGCTTTGACGGCCCTCGGGAGTGCGGTCGGGTCGGAAGCGATCGCCGTCACGCAGAAATTCTCGTTCGATCCGGCGGCGGCGACGGCGACAATTGAGGTCGGCGGGCTGACCGATTCATGGCGCTGGCCGAGACAGGAGCATCGCTACCGTTACCGGCCAAGCAGTGGGATCAGCGAGATAGACCTCACTACGGATCGCGCGCGGGCCGCGTGGAAGGATATACCAATATCGGGTGGCGAGCCCGGCCACAGCCTGTCCACGATCACGATCCTGTTGCCCGACAAGGGACGGGGAATCACGCTGGAAGGTGACCCAGCGGCAAGCTTCGACATCGCGGGGCGGTCGTTCATGCGTACCGCATCTTTGGTGGATGGCACGATCGTGCTGAAGGAGGAGGCGATGGCGAGCGGCGCCGAGCTGGTCCCGGCCGACCTGCCGGCGGCGCGGGCCAAGCTGGCCGCTGCCGGAAACCATCTCGTGCGACTGGCTTCCACGACGGACTATATTCCACCCCAGCGCCAGATCGCTTTGGCCAAGGCCAATCACAAGCTCGATCCGCTTGCGGCGCAGCTAACGACCTGGATCGCCGACAAACCGGAAGAGGCCAACCGCTATGTCGCGCGCGGGATGTTCTACGAATCCACCTATCAGTGGAAGGAGGCACTGGCAGACCTCGACAAGGCCGTCTCTATCGATGCGAGCTCGGCGAATTTGATGCGCCGCGCGTGGTTGCTGAAAGTTTTAGAGAACAAGACCAAGGCGGCTGCGGACTATCAAGCGGTGCTCGCCCTGGACCCGAGCTCGATGCCGGCTTTGGCCGCCCTTGGCGAGTTGCAGATCGATGCGGGTCAGAAGGCAGCCGCGCTGGAAGCGATCAACAGCCATGTCGACAATGCGGGAGAAGACAGGCCCGAATGGTTGAGCGTGAAAGCCGACATATTGGCGCACGCGAAAGACAGCAACGGCGCGCTCGCCGCGCTGGACGAGGCGATCGCGGCCAAGCCCGGCACCCCGGCGCTGCTCAACGAGCGTTGCTGGACAAAGGCGACGTTGAACGTCCAGCTCGACACCGCGCTGCAGGACTGCACCCAATCGATCGAGCTGGCGAGCCACAATTTCGCGGCGCTCGACAGCCGCGCCTTCGCTTATATTCGCCTGCATCGGTTGCCCGAAGCGCTCGCCGATCTGAACGCCGCGCTCGATCTCAATCCGACCCTCGCCGGTTCACTCTACCTGCGGGGCCTGATCGAGCGGGCTAAGGGCGACAGTCAGCACGCCGACCAGGATCTTGCCGACGCCAGGATGATTCTGCCCCAGATCGATCAGGAATATGCGCGGTGGAATATCAAGCCGTGAACGCGGCACCTCGCAAAGCCCAGGGGCGCTAGGCCGGGGTCGCTTCGTTCACAACCAGGGGTGGGCCGCCGCCGTACGGGTTTCATAGCGGCCAATATCGTCGGACATGGCGAGCGTGAGCCCGATCTCGTCCTGCCCCTGCATCAGGCAATCGCGCCGGAAAGGATCCATCCGGAAGGTGAAGCGGTCCTGATAAGGCGTAGTGACGCTTTCGGTTTCGAGATCCACGGTGATCTCGTCGGTCTTCGCGACTTCCATCAGGCGGTCGATCGCCTCTTGCGGGAGGATCACCGTAGCGATGCCGTTCTTGAAGGCGTTGCCCGAGAAGATGTCGGAGAAAGACGGCGCGATCACCGCCTTCACGCCCATGTCACCCAACGCCCAAGCGGCATGCTCGCGGCTGGAGCCGCAGCCGAAATTGTCGCCCGCGATGAGGATCGGCGCGCCCTTATATTCGGGGTCGTCGAACACGTTACCGGGCTCAGCGCGCACGGTTTCGAAGGCGCCGCGGCCAAGGCCCGCGCGCGTGATAGTCTTCAGCCAATGGGCCGGAATGATGACGTCCGTATCCACATTCTTGCGGCCGAAAGGATAGGCCCTGCCTTCGACCTGAGTGAGCTTTTCCATCAGTCGGCAGCCTTCGGAAATGCAGGGAGCTTGGCGACATCGGCCAGCTCATGCTGGATTATGACGGTGGCGTGGAGGTTGGCGGCCAGCTTCTTGAAGCGATCGAACGAGGCCAATGTATCGGCGCGGTTGCTGTTGAACGAAGGAACGCCGTTCGCCGCATAATTCTCGGCGAAATGCGCTACATCGCCCGAAAGCAGCACATAGCCCTTGTGTGCAAGCTTCACGAGCAAAGCGTGGTGACCAGGCGTATGGCCAGGCATGTCGAGCATCACGACGCTGCCGTCGCCGAACACGTCCTTATCGCCGGTGAGGGGCTCCACTGCGCCGCCGTCCTTAAGCCAGTGTGCGAGAGGCTGACCACGCTCGGCATTGGCGCCGCGCATATCGTCGATATCGCCCTTCCCCATCAGCAGTTTCGCACCGGGGAAGTCGCCCGCCTGGCCGGTGTGGTCGAAATGTTCGTGGCTGATGCCGACGATACTGATCTGCTCCGGCTTAAGTCCAAGCTGGGCCAATTGGTCGACGATCGTGACGCTCAGGGTCGCGTCGAGACCCTGTTTGGGATCCATGGCGTGATTAAGCAGCGCGCGCGGCAGGCCCGTATCCCAAAGCATGTAAGCGTCGCCGTGCCGGATCAGATAGCAGCTCGCGGTCAGCTCCTTGCGCTGGCCTACATAGGCCCGCGTGTCCGAGAATTCGTCGAGATCGAACGCGGTGATCCTGCCGCAATCGAGTCGCCACAATGACACCGGCGCCGACGCGGCATCGGACGCTCCCGCAAGCAACATGCCGCCCAGCACCGCAAACGCCCGACTCCACTTCATCCCATCAGCTCCCGCACGTCGGTCAGCTTGCCCGTGACCGCCGCCGCTGCCGCCATTGCCGGGGAGACGAGATGCGTGCGTGATCCCGGCCCCTGGCGACCGACGAAATTGCGATTGGAGGTGGATGCACAGCGTTCGCCAGCAGGCACCTTGTCCGGGTTCATAGCAAGGCACATCGAGCAGCCCGGCTCGCGCCACTCGAAACCCGCCTCAATGAAGATGCGGTCCAGCCCCTCGGCTTCCGCCTGACGCTTGACCAGGCCGGATCCCGGCACGACCAGTGCCTGGCGGATGTTGCCGGCGACATGGCGCCCGCGCGCGACCGCGGCGGCAGCACGCAGATCTTCGATCCGGCTGTTGGTACAGCTGCCGATGAAGATATTCTCGACCGCCACATCCTGCATCCGGGTCCCGGGCGCGAGGCCCATATAATCGAGCGATTTCTTCGCGGCCTCCTGCTTGGAAGGGTCGGCGAAGCTCATCGGATCGGGAACGACGCCGGTGATCTGTACGACATCTTCGGGGCTGGTGCCCCAGGTCAGGCTCGGCGCGATATCGGCCGCATCCAAGGTTACAACCTTATCGTAAGTAGCACCGATATCTGTCGGTAAAGTTCGCCAATATTCCAGCGCACGATCCCATTCCGCCCCGGTTGGCGCCATCGGACGCCCTTTAAGATAGGCGAAGGTGGTTTCGTCAGGAGCAATCAGGCCGGAGCGCGCGCCATGCTCGATCGCCATGTTCGAGACGGTCAGTCGCCCCTCAACCGACATCGCGCGGATCGTCGAGCCCGTATATTCGACGACGTAGCCCGTACCGCCGGCTGCGCCGATCTTGCCGACGATCGCCAGGATCACGTCCTTCGGGCTGACGCCGAAACCCAGCGTGCCATCGACGCGAATTTCCATCGTCTTCGACCGCTTGAGCAGCAGCGTCTGGGTGGCGAGCACATGTTCGACCTCGCTCGTACCGATCCCGAAGGCGAGCGCACCAAGCGCGCCATGCGCGGCGGTATGGCTGTCGCCACAGACCAAAGTGGTGCCGGGCAAGGTAAAACCCTGTTCCGGCCCGACGACATGGACGATGCCCTGTTCGGGCGCGACCTCGTCGAACAATTTGATGCCGAATTCGGGTGCGTTGCGGCGGAGTGCGGCGAGCTGGTTCGCACTTTCCGGATCGGCGATCGGCAGGCGCGCGCCATCCGCATCGGCACGGGCGGTGGTCGGCAAATTATGGTCGGGCACAGCAAGCGTGAGATCGGGGCGGCGCACCTTACGTCCGGCAACCCGAAGACCTTCGAATGCCTGGGGACTCGTCACCTCGTGAACGAGGTGGCGATCGATATAGATCAGACAGGTTCCATCATCGCGACGCGCAACAACGTGCGCGTCCCAGATCTTTTCGTAGAGGGTGCGGGGTGCGGACATGATGCGGCGCACATAAGAGCGCGCGGGGCAGATGGCCAGATAGGGTGCGTATCAGGGTCCCAACGGCAGCTAACACTCTCTCTGAGCCAGCTGCCAGGCTTGCCTTATTCAGCGGACGCCGGCGTCATCTTGTCCGTGCGCAATTGCGATATGTTAAGGATTCCGGCCGCATAGGGGGCGGCTTCGACAGGAGGCCTGGTCGATACGGCCGCCTTGTCGGCGAGGAGAGGTATGAACAGCGTAGCAGGCTTCGATCCCGGGAATCCGAACATGCCGCAGGCCCCGACAAAGCGCGGGTGGCGCGCCGTCGCCGAATTCCAGTTCGAGATCGTGCTGTTCCTGCTCCTGCTGGCAACGTTCGCGGCGGTCCGCTTCCAGGATGCGATCCTGATCCGGACGATTACGCTGAAGCCGGATTCGTCGCTCTTCACCACGCGTTATCTTGGCGATCAGCCGCAAGGCGGCACGTCCACGGTCACCGTCGATCCCGGGAATCGGCTTCATTGGCGTTGCGATCTGCGGGGCCCCTATGCCTTCCCCTATTGCTACAACGAGCTGCTGCTCGACCGCAAAACCCCGGATAAAGGCTATGATCTGAGCCGATTGGAATCGCTCTCCGTCGACCTCGACTATCAAGGGCCGTCGGACACGTTCCGCATCTATTTCAAGAATTTCGATCCCAAGTACAGCGAATCAGACGCCCCGGATTCGCTCAAGTTCAACAAGGTCGAGGCCTCGGCCCAGCCCGGGCATAATCTGGTCCAGCTCAAGCCGTCCGACTTCGCGGTCGCCGAATGGTGGGTGACGCAGAAAAAGATCAAACCCGAATTGAGCCATGTCCAGCTCGACAACATCACCGAAGTGCAGTTTCAGACTGGAACACTGGCGCCTACCGGCACCTATTATTTCAAGGTCAACAGCATCACTCTGCGCAGCCGCATGATCGCGCAGGCCACCTGGTATGCCGCGATCCTAGCCGCCTGGGCGGTTCTGGTCGGCGCTTATCTATTGTTTCGTATTCTCAAGATGCGCGGCGATCTCGAGCAAAGGCGCGAAAGTCAGGCGGCCGCGCTCAGGCTCGCGCAATATGCCGAGGAATCGGCCCGGCGCGACTACCTCACCAAATTGTTCAACCGGTCGGGCATCATCGACCTGTACCATCCGCTGGCTATGACCCAGCCCACCGAGGGCACAATCGGAGTGATCCTGCTCGACGTCGACCATTTCAAGCTGGTCAACGACCGTTTCGGTCATAGTGCCGGCGATCAGGTGCTTGCCGGAATCGCGCAGATCCTGACGGATAATACCCGCACTGGCGACATCGTCGGCCGATGGGGCGGCGAGGAATTCCTGCTGATCTGCAGCATCTCCGACCATGACGCGGCGATGAGTATCGCGGCCAAGCTTCGCGCCAGCATCGAGGCGCATGATTTTCCGATCGTGGGGCATGTCACCGCCAGCATGGGCGTCTATTGCAGCAACGGGCAGATGGATGCTCTGGAGCAGATCATTTCCTACGCCGACGCCGCGCTTTATTCTGCCAAGGAGCAGGGCCGCAATCGCGTGGTAATGTATCAGCCCTTCATGCGCGAGGCGGCCTGATCAGGCATCCCGGCGCAGCATCTGTTGCGGAGAGAGGTAATCCGCATCGTGCGCGAAGGGAAAGGAAGTACCCGCGCGTATCGCGTCCAGCACCGACCCGAAATCGTCGCGGCACCGGAAACCGAGCACCCTTTCGGCCAGCGCCGCGTCATACACCCGGTCGATGGACCGCGGCAGGCTCCAACCCTGCTGGGCATATAATTCGGGCGCGTCGGGAAAATGGCGCGCGATCACCGCGGCCGCTTCGCCTTTCAGCTCTGCGGCTTCTTGCGGAACGAACGGGGTCGGCGCCGATACGACGAACAGCCCAAAATCCAACGACGGTGCCCGCGCGAGCGCGACGCGATGAACCTCCGCCGCGTCCCTGGCGGTAAGCCGGCGATGGAGCAGTTCGTTGGCCTTGGTATTGGGCCCCGACAAACCGATCCTGTGCGCCTGGTCGTCTTCCTCGGGGAAAAAGCGACTGGTGCGCAGCACGATTATCGGCAGGCCATGTTGGTCATGGATAAGCCGGCACAATTGTTCGGCGGCAAGCTTGGTCGTGCCGTAGATATTACGCGGCATAAGCGGGCCCGAGCTCTCGTCGAGCCACACGGCCGCCGTCCCCTGCCCCGCCCGGATGGCGGCTGAAATCATGAGCGAGGTGGTCGAGGTAAAGACAAAACGGCTCGCGCCCACCGCGCACGCCTCCTCCAGCAGGTTGAGCGTACCGGTTATATTGACGTCGACGAAGCTCTGCCTTGGATAACGGGCAATATCGGGTTGGTGGAGCGCCGCCCCGTGGACCACCGCGTCGATCACATGTTCGCGCATCAGCCGGGCAACCAACGGGCGGTCCACGACAGTGCCAAGCACTTGTGTGTCGGGGCCGGGCGCAACGTCCATGCCGACCACCAGATGACCGTCAGCCGCCAGCGCAGGTGCCAGGTGACGGCCGAGCCAGCCGCTCGATCCCGTGAGGGGGATGTTCATCCCGGCGGCCTAATAGTCAGGGCCGCCGGCTTCAATCAGGGTTTGCCGACCTGTACCCAATCGTGGAACGGCAGGCGATAATATTGGTCGAATATCTCCAGCGGAAGGCCGGTCGGCTTCACCGAGGTCGAATTCCACAGCATCGCTACGCCGAACCGTTCGGCCGGATCGAAGATGACCTCCGAACGCGAGCCGCGCACCGCGCCGCGGTGCCATACGAGATGGTGGCCCTGATAGTCCGACTGGCGGAACGCCAGACCGTAGGCACTGTTCTTGAGCGCCAGATCGTAAGGCGCAAGTCCGCGATGCGGGGTGAAGACGCGGGGCACGTGCAGCTCCCACAGCAAATCGGGCGGAAGCACTCCGGGCGCGCCGCCCATCTGCGCGCGCATCCAGATGCCGAGATCGACGATCGAGCTGTTGACCCCACCCGCCGCAGGGATGCGGTAATAAGCTTCCTGGACCGGGATCGGGTGGCGCGCATTGTGCGGGCGCGCCCAGCTCGGCGAACCGACCAGCCCTTCCTTGGTGGTGCTGGCGCTCGCCATGCCGAGCGGCGCGAAGATATAGCGGCGCGCGGCCTGATCGTAGGTCAGACCGGTCGCTTTTTCGACCGCCTCGTGCGCGACATCGAACGCGACGTTCTGATAGGCCCAGCACGTCCCCGGCGGGCACATCGGGAAAAGCGGGCCATACATGCCCCGGATGGCGCCGGGATCCTCATTGTCCTCGAGCCGGTCGTCATAGGCATTCTTGACGATGCCGAGCCGGTGCGAGAGCGCGTCCGCCAGCGTGGCAACGTTCTGATTGTCCTTCGGCAGCTTCAAGGTCGACGACCATTTCGAAATGGGGTCGTCGAGGCGAAGCTTGCCCTGACGCGCGAGCAAAGTCTCCAGCGTCGCGGCGACGCCTTTCGATACCGACGCCCAGCGCCAAACCGTCTGCGGCGTCGCCTTTTCGCCCGTATCGGCATCGACCACGCCATAGGCCTTGATGAAGGAAAGCTGCCCATCCTCGATCACGGCGATGGCAAGGCCGGCCATGTCCTTGCGGTCGACGATGCTGCGCGCGCGCTCGTCCAGCCAGCCATAATCGACCCGGTAACGCCGGGGATTGAGCGGTCCCGCACCCAAGGCGCGTTCCGCCTGGGCGGCGGTGCGGATGCCCTCGCGCACCGGCTTCGTCGCTACGAAATGACGGAGAATCACCACCGCTTCGGCGATCAGGATGATCGCGAGCAGTGCCTGGATGCTGCGCATGATCACCGGCTCGCGCCAAAGCGGACCGGAAGTCTTGGAGCGGCGGGGCCGGCGCGGCGAAGTCACATCTCAGCCTTGGGGCCCGGCGCGGCGAGGGTCAATCGACCCACGACTCGGCTCGTCGCGCGACGAGCCGTTGCGGTCCCGTCAATCGAGATAGGCGGCGCTGGTCTTGGCGCTGATTTCGTCCGCAGTCACGCCCGGTGCCAGCTCGATCAAGCGGAAGGGCGTCTGATGGTCGGGCCGCTGGAATACGCACAAATCCGTCACGATCATGTCGATCACATTCTTGCCGGTGAGCGGCAGCGTGCATTCGGGGACGAACTTGGGGTCGCCGTTCTTGGACGTATGCTCCATCACGACGATGATCTTCTTGACGCCGGCGACAAGGTCCATCGCTCCGCCCATCCCCTTCACCATCTTGCCGGGGATCATCCAGTTCGCAATGTCGCCCTTTTCCGAGACTTCCATTGCGCCAAGCACGGCCAGGTCGATATGCCCGCCGCGGATCATCGCAAAGCTATCGGCGGACGAGAAATAGACGGTCTTGGGAAGCTCCGAGACGGTTTGCTTGCCGGCATTGATCAGATCGGGATCAACCTCGTCGTCATACGGAAACGGCCCGATGCCGAGCATTCCATTCTCCGACTGGAGCGTCACCTCCACCCCGTCCGGCACATGATTGGCGACCAAGGTCGGAATGCCAATACCGAGGTTGACGTAGAAGCCGTCCTGCAGCTCCTTCGCGGCGCGCGCCGCCATCTCGTCACGGGTCCAGGGCATTATTTCGCTTTCTTCGGCTGGGTTTCGGTGGGGGTTTGGGGCGCGGGCATTTGGGGCGGACCCGGATCGCGCCACTGTTTGTCCTTGGGGAAGATATCGTCCGGGCCGCCCTGGACGCCGCTGCCGTAGACCGGGTTGGGCATGACAAACCAGCCCGCGCCCCATAGATCGGCAATGCCCGAATAGGCGACGGTCGCGCGGCGCGCGGCGATGCCGTTGGGCTCAGTCTTGAACAGATCGGAGAAGTCGACCAACTGATCGCCCGCCATCGCCAGCACGCAATATTTCGCGGCGATCGTCTGGCGGCGGCCGTCCTTCATCGAACCATTGGCGTCGTCGCCCGATAGAAAGAGCGTTTCGCCATGTCTCGCGGGGCCTAGCCCTGCCGCGTTGAGCGCCGCCTCAGCCCCGGCCGCATTCACCGCCGCGCGGTTCGAGTTGAAGATCACGGTCACACCGTGGTCGCGCAGGCGGTCGAGGGCTTCCTTCGCGCCGGGCGTGGGCGCGACATAAAGCGCGCCGTCCCGCTCCCAACGGTTCCAGGCATCCTCATCGAACACGCGGCGATTGGCGAGCAGATCGTCATATTCCGCCCCGAGATTGAGGATGGAGGTCTCATCCACGTCGAGCACGATCGCGGGCGGCCGGTCGCCACAAGAGGTGAAATGCGGCTCGGCCAGCGTCGAACCGGGGGCGAGGACCACGCTCCGATGCGTGCCGCTGGCAACCTGTTCGTCGACGAAATCGGCGAGGATGCGCCAGGTCTGGCGGGTAAGCGCGGCGGCCTCGGCTGAGCCATAAAGATATTGGATGCCGTGGAGCTGTGGCGGGGCCGGCGGCGGCTCGGGCGGGAAATAGGGTTTGGGCGCTGATGGCGCGGCTGCTTTCACTTTGGCAGCCGGTATCTTCTTCGTCAGCGCGGCCGACGGCGCGGCGAGCGCCAACGCGAATACCAGCGCGGTCAGCGCACGGCTCATGCCGGCTCGCGCTCCTGCACAGTGCGGAACTCGATCTTCTTGTCGTAGGGAGCGCCCACGATCAATCGCTTGATATAAATTCCCGGCACATGGACACCGTCGGGATCGAGGCTGCCAACGGGAACGATCTCCTCAACCTCGGCGACGGTCAGCTTGCTCGCCGTCGCCATCGGCTGGTTGAAGTTGCGCGCGGTCTTGCGAAAGACGAGGTTGCCGGCTTCGTCCGCTTTCCAGCCCTTGATGATCGAGATGTCGGCGACGATTCCGCGCTCGAGCACATAGGTCTCGCCATCGAATTCCTTGGTTTCCTTGCCCTCGGCGACAACGGTGCCGACGCCGGTCTTGGTGTAGAAGCCCGGAATGCCCGCACCGCCCGCGCGGCAACGCTCTGCAAGCGTGCCCTGCGGGCAGAATTCAAGCTCCAGCTCGCCCGAGAGATATTGGCGTTCGAACTCCTTATTTTCGCCGACATAGGACGAAATCATCCTGGCGATCTGGCGGCTGCGCAGCAGCTTGCCCAGCCCTACCCCGTCGATGCCTGCGTTGTTGGATATGACGGTCAGCCCTTTCACGCCGGACGCCTCGATCGCGTCGATCAAGCGCTCGGGAATACCGCACAGACCAAAGCCCCCCGCGCAGATGATCATGCCGTCCTTAAGCAGGCCGGCAAGTGCCGCAGCTGCGTCGGGATAAATCTTGTTGACCATGGATCCTCCAGGCGCTGGCCTATGCCGGGATTGGCGCGTCGGATCAAACATGAATCGCTTTTCATGTTCGTCGCGTTTGCTCGGCTCCGCAGCCTCGCTATAGCTGCCTCATGACGAAGCTGAGAACTGGCGGCCGCATCCTGGTCGACGCGCTCGTGGCCCAGGGTTGCGAGCGGATTTTCACCGTCCCAGGCGAGAGTTTCCTGCCGGTGCTCGACGCACTGGTCGACTCACCCGAAATCGACGTGGTCGTGACGCGCGCCGAGGGTGGCGCGGCCTTCATGGCCGAAGCCGACGGGAAGATGATGCATCGCCCGGGCGTCTGTTTCGTAACGCGCGGACCGGGAGCAACCAACGCGTCGATCGGCGTACATGTCGCGATGCAGGATTCGACTCCGATGATCCTGTTCGTCGGCGATGTCGCCCGCGAAGCTCGTGATCGCGAAGGCTTCCAGGAAGTCGATTTCCCCGCATTCTTCGGGCCGCTTTGCAAGTGGGCGGCACGGATCGAGGATGCGGCGCGCATTCCCGAATATGTCGCACGCGCTTATGCCACCGCGATGAACGGGCGGCCGGGTCCGGTAGTGCTCGCGCTGCCCGAAGACATGCTCGAAAGCGAGGCGGAAGCACTCGACCGCACGAGGGTGACGCGCGCGGTACAGGCCTGCGATTCCGAGGGGCTCAATGCTCTTTATGATCGGCTGCGCGAGGCCAAGAGGCCGGTCGCGATCATCGGCGGTGCCGACTGGGACGCAAAAGCAGGCAACGACTTCCAGCTGTTCGCGATGCGAAGCGGGCTGCCGGTGGCAGTCGCCTTCCGGCGCCAGGACGCAATCCCCAATCAATGCCCCGTCTATGCGGGCAATCTCGGCTACGGGCCGAACCCTAAATTGCTTGCGCGGATCCGCGAGGCCGATCTGCTGCTCGTGGCGGGTGCGCGGTTGGGCGAGGCGACCACCGATGGCTACGAGTTGATCACGCCGGATCATCCTGGCCAAGTGCTGATCCATGTCCACCCCGATCCCGAGGAACTGGACCGGGTCTATCGGACCGATCTCGCCATTTGCGCAGACATGCCGAGCTTTGCGCGCGCGGTCAGCAATCTGGTGGACGAGATTTCCGCCGCGAGCCCCCATGGGACGCAGGCGCATGCCGAATGGGAGGCATGGAACACGCCGTCCGCGAACGGCATGGCGCTCGACCTCGGCTTATGCTGGGCGGAGCTGCGCAAGACGCTGCCGCCCGACAGCATCATCTGCAACGGCGCTGGCAATTTCTCGGCCTGGGCGCATCGTTTCTGGCGTTATGCCGCGCAGCCGTCGCAGCTGGCGCCGACCGCAGGCGCGATGGGCTATGGCGTGCCAGCGGCAATCGCCGCCGCGATCCGCTTCCCCGAACGCCGCGCGATCGCGGTGGCGGGCGATGGCGATTTCATGATGAACGGGCAGGAGTTGGCAACCGCGGTCCGCCAAAGCGTGCGCCTGCTGGTGCTGCTGATCGACAATGGTAGTTACGGCACGATCCGCATGCACCAGGAACGGCGCTATCCCGCGCGCGTCTCGGCGACCGATCTTACCAATCCGGATTTCGCGGCGCTGGCGCGCGCTTATGGGGGTTGGGCGGAAACGGTGGAGACGACCGAGCAATTCGCCCCCGCCCTTGCCCGGGCGCTTGAACAACCGGGCGTGACCCTCCTCCACCTCAAGACTGATATCGAGCGGATCAGTCCGACCCTGACCGTCTCGGGGCTCCGCGCGGCGAAGTGAGCGACACGCGGCCAATATTGCTGTTCGATTCGGGGGTCGGCGGCCTGTCTGTACTAAGCGAAGTACGCGCAGCGCTTCCGAATGCGCCAATCGTCTACGTCGCCGACAATGGTGGCTTTCCCTATGGGACGAAGAGCGAGGCCGAAATTTCAGCGCGCGTGCCGGCATTGCTCGGGAGGCTGGCCGAACGTTATCGGCCCCGCCTGATCGTTATCGCCTGCAATACCGCCTCAACCATCGCACTGGCCGGGGTGCGTGCCGCACTCGACCTGCCGATCGTGGGCACGGTACCCGCAATCAAGCCTGCGGCCGAACAATCGCAGACGCGCGTGATCGGCGTGCTCGGGACCAACGCCACCGTGCGCCAACCCTATGTAGATGATCTCTCGACCAAATATGCGAGCGATTGCCAGGTGCTCCGCCATGGCTCGGCCGAGCTGGTGCAACTGGCCGAGGCCAGCCTGCGCGGCGAGCCCACGCCCGACAACGCCTATGCGGAAGTAATGGCGGGCCTGTTCGCGCAGGACGGCGGCGACCGCATGGATACGGTGGTGCTTGCCTGCACGCATTTCCCGCTCGTGGCGGACCGTCTCGCGGCGGTCGCACCCCGTCCTCTCACGTTCGTCGATGGCGCCAAGGGCATCGCACGGCGTGTCGCCTATCTCACCCGGGATCAGGACTGGCCCGAGACACCGTCTCCCGGAACCGCAGTCTTTACCGTGCCGATCCATATCGGCCCGGGGCTGGAAGCCTCACTGGCGGGCTTCGGCCTGTCGAAAATCGAGTGCCTCTAATCAAAAAAGGGTCGCCGATGCTGGAAAGATTGGTCTTTCGGCGCTAGAGGCGAGCCTTCGACACCCCCGGGGACGTTCCTCTTGGACTATAACCGCGTTTTCACCCAGGCTATCGACCGGCTGCATGCCGAAGGTCGATATCGGGTATTCATCGATATATTGCGTAACAAGGGGACGTTTCCCAATGCGCGGTGTTTTGCAGGGCATAATGGGCCCATGCCGATCACTGTCTGGTGCTCGAATGATTATCTGTCGATGGGCCAGCATCCAGATGTGATCGCGGCGATGGAGGGAGCGCTGCACGACGTCGGCGCGGGATCGGGCGGTACGCGCAATATCGGCGGCAACACGCATTATCATATCGATCTGGAAGCCGAGCTGGCGGATCTGCACGGCAAGGAGGGCGCGTTGCTCTTCACGTCGGGCTATGTGTCGAACGAGGCGACTTTGTCGACGCTGGCCAAGGTGCTACCGGGCTGCATCATTTATTCGGACGAATTGAACCACGCCTCGATGATTGCGGGCATCCGTAATTCGGGCTGCGAGAAGCGCGTGTTCCGCCACAACGACCTTGAGCATCTTGAGGAATTGCTGGCAGCCGACGATCCGCAACTGCCCAAGCTGATCGCATTCGAGAGCGTCTATTCGATGGACGGCGATATCGCGCCGATCCATGCCATCTGCGACCTTGCCGACAAATATGAAGCGCTGACCTATCTGGACGAGGTCCACGCGGTCGGGATGTACGGCCCGCGCGGTGGCGGTATTTCCGATCGGGACGCGGCGGCCTCGCGGATCACGATCATCGAGGGGACGCTGGGCAAGGCGTTCGGGGTGATGGGCGGCTATATTGCGGCCGACACGATGATCGTCGACGTGATCCGATCCTATGCGCCGGGCTTCATCTTCACCACCAGCCTGTCGCCGGTGCTGGTCGCGGGCGCGCTCGCCAGCGTGCGCCACCTCAAAGCCTCGAGCGTCGAGCGCGATGCGCAACAGGCGTCCGCCGGCAAGCTCAAGGACATGATGCGCGAAGCCGGGCTGCCGGTGATGGAAACGGCCACGCATATCGTGCCGCTGATGGTGGGCGATCCGGTCAAGGCCAAGCGCGCCAGCGACATATTGCTCGCCGAATATGGCGTCTATGTGCAGCCCATCAACTACCCCACCGTGCCGCGCGGTACCGAACGGTTGCGCTTCACCCCCGGCCCCAGCCACACGCCCGAAATGATGCGTGAACTCGTCCGTGCCCTCGTCGAAATCTGGGGCAGGATGGAGATGAAGCTGGCCGCCTGACTTTGGAATGCCGTTCGGCTTACCGGCCGGTGCCGTTTCAGCGTAGCTGATCTAAACCCGGGCAAACGCAAGCTGCGCTGGCCAGCAGAGGTGCACGCTACTACAGGTTGCGCCAACCCGAATCGCTGGAGTCTCCGTTGGCCGAGCGCATCGCCATCGCTTCCGATCACGCAGCTATCGCACTCAAAGCGAGCCTGACGAACTGGCTGCGCGAGCATGGCCACGAGGTTACCGATCTTGGGCCACATGGCCATGAATCGGTGGACTATCCCGACTATGGCTTTGCGCTGGCGCGCGCGGTCGAGGAGGGACAAGCCGATTTCGGCATTGCGCTCTGCGGCTCAGGCATTGGCATTTCGATCGCGGTCAATCGCAACCCGGCGGCGCGCTGCGCGCTGGTGAACGAACCCTATTCCGCCAGGCTGGCGCGGCATCACAATAACGCCAATATCATTGCGATGGGCGCTCGCCTGATCGGCGAGGATATGGCCAAAGCGTGCGTCCACGCTTTCCTCGAAGCAACTTATGAAGGCGGCCGCCACGAACAGCGGGTCGCCAAACTTTCCAATTTCGCCAAGGAGCCCGCATGAGCAGCAAGCCCGCCAACGACGTCCAGCCGGACGGCTTTTTCTCGCGTGGTCTCGCTGAGGCCGACCCCGCGGTCTTTGCCGGTGTCGCGCGTGAGGTCACCCGCGAGAAGGACCAGATCGAGCTGATCGCGTCGGAAAACATTGTCTCTAAGGCGGTGCTGGAGGCGCAGGGCAGCGTCTTCACGAACAAATATGCCGAGGGCTATCCCGGCAAGCGTTACTATCAGGGTTGCGCGCCATCGGATTCCGTCGAGCAACTCGCGATCGACCGCGCCAAGGAGCTGTTCGGCTGCGGCTTCGCGAACGTGCAGCCGCATTCTGGCGCGCAAGCGAATGGTGCCGTGATGCTAGCGCTGACCAAGCCGGGCGACACGATCATGGGGCTCAGCCTCGACGCGGGCGGTCACCTGACGCACGGCGCCAAGGCGGCGATGTCGGGCAAGTGGTTCAATGCGGTTCAATATGGCGTGACCCGCGACACGCACCTGATCGACTATGATGCGGTCGAGGCGATGGCGAAGGAGCATAAGCCGACGCTCATCATCACTGGCGGGTCGGCCTATCCGCGCCACATCGACTTCGCGCGCTTCCGCAGAATTGCGGACGAGGTCGGCGCCCTGTTCATGGTCGACATGGCGCATTTCGCCGGCCTCGTCGCGGGCGGCGTCCATCCGAGCCCGTTCGGCCATGCCGATGTCGTCACCACCACCACGCACAAGACGTTACGCGGTCCGCGCGGCGGCATGATCATGACCAATGACGAAGCCATCGCGAAGAAGATCAACTCGGCGGTTTTCCCCGGCCTGCAGGGCGGTCCGCTGATGCATGTGATTGCCGCCAAGGCGGTCGCGTTCGGCGAGGCGCTCCAGCCTGATTTCAAGGTCTATGCGCAGGCGGTGATCGACAATGCCAAGGCGCTCGCCGCCCGCCTCAAGGAGCGCGGCGCGGAAATCGTCTCGGGCGGCACCGACACGCATCTCGCTTTGGTAGATCTGTCTCCGCTTGGCGTCACCGGCCGCGACGCGGACGAAGCGCTCGAGCGCTGCGGCATTACCTGCAACAAGAACGGCATCCCGTTCGATCCGCTCCCCCCGGTCAAGACCAGCGGTATTCGCGTCGGCTCGCCGGCGGGCACGACCCGCGGGTTCGGCGTCGCCGAGTTCCGCGACATTGCCGATATGATCGCGGACGTGCTCGACGGCCTGCGCAAGAATGGCGAGCAGGGGGATGGGCAGATCGAAGCGAACGTCCGTGAGCGCGTAAGCGCGCTAACCGCGCGCTTCCCGATCTATCCGGAGCTGTAATTGCGCTGCCCTTTCTGCTTCCACGCCGACAGCCAGGTCAAGGATAGCCGCCCTACGGAGGACGGCGCCTCGATCCGGCGGCGGCGCCAGTGCGAGAGCTGTGGTGCGCGCTTCTCGACTTTTGAGCGCGTGCAGCTACGCGACCTGACCGTGGTCAAGAAGAATGGCGATCGGCAGGCCTTCGACCGCAGCAAGCTAGAACAGTCGATCTCCATCTCGGCACGCAAACGGCCGGTGACGACCGAGCAGATCGAGCGTTTGGTCTCCTCGATCCAGCGCCAGCTCGAGACGAGCGGCGAGAGCGAAATCAATGCCGCGCGCGTCGGCGAGATGGTGATGGATGGGCTGCAGCAGCTCGACAGCGTCGCCTATATCCGCTTCGCGAGCGTCTATAAGGACTTCCGCGAAGCCAAGGATTTCGAGGATTTCGCCGGCAGCGTGGCGGAGCAGGAGGGAGAATAAAACATTCTTCCGTTCGTCCCGAGTAGCCATCGAGCTTGTCGAGATGGCGTATCGAGGGATAGGCGCTGAGCCATGTCGTTCTGGACTTACATTCTACGCTGCGCGGATGGCTCCTATTATACGGGCCATACGGACGATCTGGATCGCCGCTTCGCGCAGCATCAATCGGGCGAGATCGATGGCTACACGCTCGCGCGCCGCCCAGTGGAACTAATGTGGTCGCAGCACTTCGGCTCGCGCGAGGAAGCGCTAGCTTCGGAACTACAGGTCAAGAACTGGTCTCGCGCTAAGAAAGAAGCGCTCTTCAGAGGTGACTGGGAGGCCGTAAGCGCGGCCGCCAAGGAGGGCCCTAGCAGCGAGCGATCTCGATACGCCGTCTCGACAAGCTCGACGACTACTCGACCCGAACGGATCGGGGATGGCGCAACAATTCCCCAGCCCGCCATCGTCCTTGTCCGCCCGCAACTCGCCCAGAATATCGGCAAGGCGGCGCGGGCGATGCTCAATTTCGGGCTGACCGACCTCAGGCTGGTTTCGCCGCGGGACGGCTGGCCCAACCCCGATGCTGGCCCCGCCGCCTCGGGCGCGGATATCGTGTTGGAGAATGCACGGCTGTTCGACAGCGTCGCCGACGCCGTTGCAGACTGCGCACATGTCTACGCGACGACTGTGCGCAAGCGCGGCGTTACCAAACCTGTGGTGCGTCCCGACGAAGCCGCCACGGAAATCCACGCGGAAATGGGCGGTAGCGCGATCCTGTTCGGGCCCGAGCGATCAGGCCTGGCTACGGATGACGTCGCGGTCGCGCGCACGATTCTGACGGTGCCGATCAACCCCGAATTCGGATCGCTAAACCTGGCGCAGGCGGTGATCCTGGTCGCCTATGAATGGTCCAAAGGCAAAGGCCTGGCGCAGCCGCCCGCAACTGAGCTGGATCCACCAGCCAACCAGCAGGAGCTGGACGGAATGATAAACCAGCTGGAGAATATGCTCGACCAAGCGGGCTATTTCTTCCCGCCAGATCGCGCGCCTTCGACCAAGCGCACGCTCCGCACCCTGCTCACCAAGCCAGGCTGGAACGCGCTGGAAGTGCGGACCTTGCGGGGCGTGCTGTCGGCTCTGGAGCGCCCGCGCGGCGCTCAGCGGGCCGAGGCTTCGGTCCGCAATGCATCGAAGCGGTCGAGTTCGTAAGCAATCGACCCTTCGACCAGCGCTTCCCAGACTGCGGCGACCACCGTTTCGGGGATAGCGGCGGCGCGGGCAAAGCCACGAACATTATCGATTACCTGGGCCTTTCGGACATCGTCGCGGACCCTGGTACGGTTCGGTTTGATGCGCGCGGCCGCATCCATATAGCCGAAGCGCCGGGCGAGCAGGGCCACCAGCTCACGATCCGTTTGATCGACCCCGGCGCGGACCTCGGTCATGGTCTGGCAGCATTCGGGAGGGAGTATTTCCGTCATGGCGGACGCCTTGCTCCCGCCGCCCGATCCTGTCCAGAGCGCGGATGCCGTGCGAGAGTCTTTCCCGGGGGAAGTAACAATTGGGCTCTTTACCGCTGTAATACAGCAGGTTAGATTGAAGACCGCTTGGGGCTGCGATCAGAAGGACAATTGGATTCATGCGTAGATTCGTGATGCTTGCTGCGCTGTGCACTCTGCCCAACGCGCTTTACGCACAAGCAGCCACCGCCCCGGCTACTGAAAAGCCGGCCAAGGAAAAGAAGATTTGCCGGCAGGAAGACGTGACCGGCTCGATCATGAGGGCGCGGGTCTGCCACACCAAGGAAGAGTGGGTGCAGATCGATGCCGAGAACGCCCGCAACGCGCGGCGCATACTCGGCCGCGACAGCTCCACCGGCAACACCGCGACACACTAACATCAAGGCCGTATCGCTTGACTTAGCGGCCTCTTTCCGTCAGAGGCCGCGCCTTCGCAATTGGCTCCGTACATCCGGTGAAGCGGTAGCCCTGCCCTCTCCTAGAGAATCGGCAGCGCGGTTCCGGGTTTCCGCGCGGTGGGTTTCGGCCCGCCCCGCACAACGCAATTGAAGGAAAGACGTATGTCGAAGCGCTCTAGCGCCAAGTACAAGCTCGACCGCCGCATGGGCGAGAATATCTGGGGCCGTCCGAAGTCCCCGGTCAACAAGCGCGAATATGGCCCCGGCCAGCACGGCCAGCGCCGCAAGGGCAAAGTCTCGGACTTCGGCATCCAGCTGAAGGCGAAGCAGAAGCTCAAGGGCTATTACGGCGACGTCACCGAGAAGCAGTTCAAGAAGGCCTATACAGAGGCC
>Ga0068854_100000271_pt1 | contig 34948 bp, 35 predicted proteins | sample KBSCornC42_FD_66590 | JGI IMG/M metagenome (GOLD analysis project Ga0068854, IMG submission 66590) | Corn rhizosphere microbial communities from Kellogg Biological Station, Michigan, USA - KBS Corn C4-2 | ecosystem: Host-associated > Plants > Roots > Rhizosphere > Soil ... | reverse complement strand
GGACGAAGACGAGATCGAAGGAAGCAAGATGGAACGCCAGCTCATCACGGGCATCGCCCACGACAAGAATGAGGCGAAAGTCACTTTGACCGCCGTCCCCGACAAGCCGGGTGCGGTCGCGAATATCTTCACCCCCCTCGCCGACGCCAACATCAACGTCGACATGATCGTGCAGAATGTCGCGCACGATACCGGCTCAACCGACGTGACCTTCACCGTGCCCGGCGCCGAGCTGACGCGCGCGCTAGACGTGCTGACCAAGGCGCAGGAGACGATCGGCTACAGCCAACTGATCCATGACAATACCGTCGCCAAGATCTCGGTCGTCGGCGTCGGCATGCGCAGCCATGCGGGCGTCGCCGCGCAGATGTTCAAGGCGCTCGCCGACCGCGGCATCAACGTGCTTGCTATCACGACCAGCGAGATCAAGGTCTCGGTCCTGATCCACGAGGATTACACCGAGCTCGCGGTACGCGTATTGCACACCGCCTACGGCCTGGATTCCAACGAAGACGCGGCCTGAATTCCGCGGAGGCTCAGCCCTCGCGGATGAAGGCGAAGGTCTGGGATACGCCTGGAATGTCCCCGATCCAGCCATCCTCGCGCACTTCCAGCGGACGGCAACTCGCCTGGGCGGCGACCGCGAACACCGCAGATTGGGGCAGCGCGTTCATCTCCATCGGCTGCTGCGGATTGGCGAGATAGTCCGCAACCGAGAAACGATAGTCGCGCATGAAGGTCGGTATCTGAATCACCGCCACGCCCCCGGGGGCGAGCGTTCGTAACAATTTGCCCAGCAAAGCCGCCATCACGGGCGGCGGATTATGCTGCAGCACAATCAGACTCACGACGAGATCGAAGCCCGACAGGGCGTCGAGGTCGTCGGGTGTGTCGATCGCCTTGAAATCGACATTGGCGATACCGACCCGGGCCGCCCGCTCGCGCGCAAGCTTGATATGCGGCGGCGAAATATCGACCCCCAGCACCCGGTCCGCCCGGCCCGAGAGCGCGAGCGACAACCGCCCTACCCCACAGCCAAAATCCAGCACTTTGCCGAACCGCTCGACCGCTAGGCCGGAGCGCGTCAGCGGATTGAAGATGTGGCGCAGATCGTGGTGGCCGGTTTCATAGAAGCGGTCGAGATGCTCGTCGATATTGGCGGCCGTGAAGCGTTCGTCCACCAGGACCGACCAATGCGGTTCGGTTTCACCGAACTTGCGCCACTCGCGTGCGATCCGATCCATCATCGCCTTGATCTCGGCCTCGCTTGCCTCGACCTGGACCGGAATCTCGGTCACCTCGAAATATTGGCCGATGACGCGGGCACCGTTGTTCGCGCGATATTCGTCGGAATTGAGGAAGATGTGCCGAAGCGCGCCAAGACTTTCCAGCTGGCTGTAGGATTCTACAACCGCCTCGCTTTCCGGCTCGCGGTTGAGCAGCAGACGATAGGCCCATCGAACCGCGTCAGGCGCAATCGCCATGAAATTCTCCTGCTAAGTCGCCTGGAACAGGCGTTTCGGCGGGCCTAGCGGCAAGCCTGCGCATTTCAAAGGATGCAATCTCAACACGTGATCGCTAGGCATCGCGCGAACAACAAAGCGAGCTGATAATGACCCACAAACGTACCAACCATCTGATGGCTCGCGGCGCCGAGTTTCTCGGCACGCGCTTCGCAATCATGGCGGGTGCGATGTCATGGGTAAGCGAGCGCCATCTCGTTTCCGCCATCTCCAATGCGGGCGGCTTCGGGGTGATCGCGTGCGGCGCGATGACGCCGGCGCTGCTCGATGCGGAGATCGCCGCGACCAAGGCGCTCACCGACAAGCCGTTCGGCGTGAACCTGATCACGATGCATCCCGACTTGTTCGAACTGATCGACGTCTGCACCAGGCATCAGGTCGGCCATGTCGTGCTGGCAGGCGGGTTGCCGCCCGCAGGCTCGATCGATCGCATCAAGGGATCGGGTGCAAAATTGCTATGCTTCGCGCCGGCATTGGCGCTCGCAAAGAAACTCATCCGCTCGGGCGTCGACGCGCTGGTGGTCGAGGGTATGGAGGCCGGCGGGCATATCGGCCCGGTCTCGACGAGTGTGCTTGCGCAGGAAATCCTGCCCGAAATCGCAGACCAGCTTCCCGTGTTCATCGCTGGCGGCATCGGCCGGGGCGAGCTGATCGCGGGCTATCTCGAAATGGGTGCGGCCGGCGTTCAACTCGGCACGCGGTTCGTCTGCGCCAACGAATGCATCGCGCATCCCAATTTCAAGAAGGCGTTCATTCGCGCTTCCGCGCGTGACGCCACTGCAAGCGTGCAGATCGATCCGCGCCTGCCCGTCATCCCCGTGCGCGCGCTCAAGAATGCGGCCGGGGAATTGTTCACCGCGAAGCAGCGCGAAGTCGCCGCATTGCTCGACGAGGGCAAGGTCGAAATGGCCGAAGCCCAGCTGCAGATCGAACATTACTGGGCGGGCGCGCTCCGCCGCGCGGTGATCGAGGGAGATGTGGAGCATGGATCGGTGATGGCCGGCCAGTCGGTCGGCATGGTCACCAAGGAAGAGCCGGTGACCGATATCATCGCCAGCCTGCTCGACGAAGCCGAAGCGGCACTGGCGCGACGTTAAAAAGGGAGCTGCGCGCGGCCCGACCAACCCAGCCGCGCGCCTACACCCTGCCGCCGCGTGCGGCGGTTCAGCCGTTCGCCGTCCCGCCGCGCCCCGGCATCAGGCGCCACAGCACGACCGCGCTCTGCCATAGCCACACCACCCCAACCGGCACGAAGGCCATGCTCAGTCCATAATTGACCGCATGATCCAGTTCGGCGGCCTTGTCGGCCGGCATGCCGAGTGGAACGATGATGGCCCAATGGCCGGCCCGGTAGATGATCGCCAGCAAGGCGATGCCCGCGATCATGGTTCCTGCCGCAAGCGCGCCGCGCACCAGTCGCCAGCCGGGCCGGAGCCAGACGATCAGGCTGTGGATCAGTTTCGCGACGAGGACGCCCAGGATCGGCCAATAGAGTTGCGTGAAGATCGGCGCCGGCTCCAGCCGGAAGCCATCGCCTCCCGCCGCCCACGGCAGATGGATGAGACCGGTCCACCAGGCGAGGAGCAATGCCCCGGCCGTCAGCTCGAACAGCGATTCCCAGACGCTCTGCCTCGGGTCGTTCGGCCGCGGAAGCTGCTCGGGCTTCCAGTTTCGCAGGTGATTGGCGGGGAAACCCCACCGCTCCAGCACAGCGAACACAAGCGTGACGACGCCGACGCTGGTGAGCACCGACATCCAGAGTCCGCCGAGCGCAGGGCCGAAAATCTGCACCGCCATGCCGCCACTGAACAAATATCGCGCCGACGCGATCGTCACCTGGATGCAGATCACGATCACCAGCACGACGCGCAGCACGAATTTGTAGAAGGGAAAGACGTCGGGCCCGATCAGCCATTGTTGTGGGCGATAGCGTGCCGCCACGATCAGTGGATGCCCGAAATCCTTGAACAGCGCGCTCATCTCCGCATCGGTGAGGGAGCGTCCGAGCTCCTCCTCCCGATCCTCGATGCGCATCGTCAGCACATCGCGCAGCTCAGCAAGGATGTCGTCCGCTTTGCCTCGGGGCAGTGCCCAGCGCAGCGCGTCGAGATAGCGTTCGAGCAGGTTCATTTCTTGTCCCCTTGGGTCAGGCGCAGGATCGATTCCGAAATCGCGTTCCATTCGCCGAGAAGTTGCGCGAGGATTGCCTCGCCGTCGGATGAGAGGCGGTAGAAGCGCTTGTTGCGCTTCGCTTCCTCGCGCCATTCACTCGTAAGCAAGCCTTGCGTCTCCAGCCGTCGCAGCAGCGGGTAGAGCGCGCTTTCCTCGATCGGCAGTCCCGCATCCTCGAGGCTCTGACGCAGCGTGTAACCGTAGCGCTCCACCCGCAGCGCACCCAGCACGGCCAGGATCAGCGAACCGCGCCGGAGCTCGACCCGTAATTTCTCGAACAGATCCTCTTCGATTGGCACTTGCTGTGTCCCGCATGGTGTGTGTCATATACTGTATGACACATGGCATGATGACACGCAAGCCCATTTCTGCCAGCGCGGACATAGTTTCGTGCGCGGGCATATTGGTCCCCGCCGCGCTATCTGTTAGCCGTGGGCGCGATGGCCACCGCATCCGCAACGTCCGCCGCGCGCGAAATATTGACGCGGCTTCACGACGTGATGGCCGCACGCGCCAATGCTCAGGCCAAGCTCGACCGCGTCGTCGACATCATCGCCAAGGCGCTGAACAGCGAGGTCTGCTCGATCTACCTGCTGCGAGACGGCGAGTTGGAGCTATTCGCGACGCGCGGCCTCAACAAGGAAGCGGTCCACGTCACCAAGCTCTCGCTGGGCGAGGGCCTGGTCGGCACGATCGCCGAGAAAAACGAAACGCTGAACCTCGACGAGGCGACCAGCCATCCCGATTTCGCCTACAAGCCCGAAACCGGCGAGGAATTGTTCCACAGCTTCGCCGGCGTGCCGATCGTGCGCGCCGAACGTGCTGTAGGTGTGCTTGCGGTCCAGCATGCGGATCCGCGCCGCTACGACGATGTCGAGATCGAGGCGCTGCAGACTGTGGCGATGGTGCTCGCCGAGCTGATCGCCGGTGCGGGCCTGATCGACGAGGCCACCGCACGCGGGCCCGATCAGCGTGACGGTAGCACTGCGCGGCTGACCGGCCTCAAGCTGGTCGAGGGCATGGCCGCGGGTTATGCGGTCTTCCACCAACCGCGCGTCGTGGTCGAGCATACGGTTGCCGAAGACACCGAATATGAACGCCACCGCGTCTATTCGGCGTTCGACAAGATGCGCGATCAGATCGATCGCATGATGAGCCAGGCCGAGTTCGGCGCGGCAGGCGAGCATCAGGACATTCTCGCAACCTACAAGATGTTCGCCTATGACGAGGGCTGGTCGCGTCGGATCAACGCCGCGATCGACAGCGGCCTGACTGCGGAAGCCGCGATCGAGCGGGTCCAGCAGCGCACCCGCATGCGCATGCGCGAGATCGACGATCCGCTGCTCGCCGACCGGATGCACGATCTGGAGGATCTCTCCAATCGCCTGCTGCGCATCGTCTCGGGCCAATTGGGAACCGCCGCTCAGATGGGCCTGCGCCAGGATTCGATCCTGATCGCACGCAATCTCGGCCCGGCGGAGCTGCTCGAATATGATCGCCGCCGCCTCAAGGGTGTGATCCTGCAGGAAGGCTCGCTCACCAGCCATGTCGTGATCGTGGCGCGCGCGATGGGCGTCCCCGTGCTGGGCCGCGTGCGTGACGCGCGCCGCCAGATCGGCGATGGCGATCTTGTCCTGGTCGACGCGACCCGTGGCGCGGCGTTCGTTCGCCCCACGCCCTCGATCGAAGAGGCGTTCGACGCCAAGCTGCAACTGGGCCAGAAAAAGCGCGCCGAATTCGCGGCGATGCGCGATTTGCCGCCGGTCACCAAGGACGGCACGCGGATCACGATGATGGTCAATGCCGGCATGCGCGACGACGTGGCGGCGATCGACACGACTGGCGCCGACGGCATCGGCCTGTTCCGCACCGAATTCGAATTCCTGGTTTCGGCCGAATTGCCCAAGCGCGAACGCCAGCAGCGTCTCTATCGGGACGTGATGGAGGCTGCGGGCGACAAACCCGTCACCTTCCGCACGGTCGACGTCGGCGGCGACAAGGTGCTGCCTTACATGACCGCGGACGCGAATGCGGCGGATGAGGAAAATCCGGCGATGGGCTGGCGCGCGATCCGCCTCGCGCTCGAACGCGACGCGCTGATGAAGGCGCAGGCCAGCGCGCTGATCGCCGCCGCGTCCGGCCGCACGCTGCACGTCATGTTCCCGATGGTGTCTGAGCCATGGGAGTTCGACGAGGCGCATGCGCTGTTCGAGAAGCAGCGGGCCGCGACAGCAGCCAAGGGCAGACTCCTGCCAACGGCGATCCGCTACGGGACGATGCTCGAAGTGCCGGCCCTGGCCGAAAGCCTCGACATATTGCTGCCAAAGCTCGATTTCCTCTCGATCGGCACCAACGACCTGACCCAGTTCCTGTTCGCCGCCGACCGCGCGCACCCCAAGCTGGCCGAGCGTTATGACTGGCTCTCCCCTGCAATCCTGCGCTTCATCCGCCGTGTGGTGGAGCAGTGCGACGCCGCCGGCGTACCGGTGGGAGTGTGCGGCGAAATGGGGGGTAAGCCGTTGGAGGCGATGGCCTTGATCGGTATCGGGATCCAGCGTCTTTCGATCACGCCCGCAGCGATCGGCCCGGTCAAGGCGATGGTGCGTTCGCTTGAGATTCCGGCGCTGCGCGAAACCATGGCCGAGCTGCTCGCCGTGCCGCCCCGCGACATGCGCGCGACGCTCCAGCAATGGGCGGACGGCCATGGGGTGCGGATCAGCTAGCGTCCGACCCTAAAATAGGCCTTGTGATTTGACAGTTAGGTGCGACTGTGCGCCAAGTGTCGAGTGGGGTCGTCACCAGGCCGGGGATGATGGGTGAGCGGCGAAGACGAGATTTCCGAAACGACGAGCACAGCACAGCGGGTCGGCGACAAGCTGCGCGCTGCGCGTGAAGCGCAGGGCCTTTCGATCGAGGAAATCGCCGGCAGCACGCGCATTCCCAAACGACATCTTATTACGATCGAGAATGGCAACTATGATGGTCTGCCTGCGCCAACCTACAGCATCGGTTTCATAAAGAGCTGGGCGCGGCGGCTTGGCCTCGACGCGCAGGCCCTGTCCTCTCAATTCCGGGTCGAAATGGGGGGTGTCCCGGTCGAACCCTCACAGTCGCTTCCCTACGAGCCCGCCGATCCTCGCCGGACGCCGCCTGCGGGCCTTGCCCTGCTGGCGCTCCTCATCGCGGTCGTGGTCGGGATCGGCTATCTCTATTGGCGCGGCACCGCCGAACAGCCGACGGCGCTTGCTGCCGCGGCAAGCGATCAGGCCCCGATCACGTCGACATCCCCGGCCCAGCCTTCACCTGTCGCGTCCGCGCAGACCGCCTCGCCGGCTGCCACCGCGCCGCAACCCGCCGGTCCGGTCGTGATCGGCGCGACCCAGGACGTGTGGGTCAAGGTGTCGGACAGCAGAAAGACGCTGTTTATGAACATCCTCCACCCCGGCGATCATTTCCAGGTTCCCGCCGACGCGATCGCGCCGCTGATGACGACCGGCCGTCCGGGCAACACTACGGTGACGGTCGGTCAAACCCCGATTCCCGCGCTCGGCGACCCGGACCGTGCCGCCAAGGACATATCGCTGAAGCCTGCCGATCTCCTTGCGCGCGTCGCGGCGCCGCCACCGGCCTCACAGCCGCCCGCAAATGCGGCCACGCCCGTCGAAAACAGCGCGGGCACCTAGAGCCTGATCATTTTAGCGGAAGCGCTTCGCGCTTCCGCTAAAAGCGTGAATCAGGCTCTTTCAAATAGTTGAGACCTTGATTCACGGTTCAGGCTAATTCAGCCTGAACCGATCAAGGTCCAGAGCTTCGCCTAATCCGCTTCATCTGCGCGACAGGTGCGCTATGCTCTGCGCCGACACGCGCCGTCGTTGATCCATTGGAGCAAGCATGACCCGTTTCCGTATCGCTCTCGCAGCCCTGCTCGCTACCGCGGCGCTGCCTGCTTTCGCCGCCGAGCCCGGTACGATCGACCAGCGCGTCGACCGGATCGAGAAGCAATTGAAAGCGGTCCAACGTAAGGTTTTCCCCGGCGGCGACGCCGCTTTCCAGGCCCCCGAAATCGCGCGGCCCGAGACGCAGGTCACGATCGGCACGCCCGCGAGTACCCCGCTCAACGATCTGACAGCGCGGGTCGACGCGCTTGAAAAGTCGGTCGCGCAGTTGACCGGCCAGGTCGAGCAGGATCAGCACCGACTCGATCTCCTCTCCCAGCAGGCCGCGCAGGACCGGCAGGAATTCGCGACCCGGCTGAAAACGCTCGAAGCGGCTGCCGCGCCGGCACCAACCGACGCCACTGCCGCTCCGGTAGCCGACGAGTCCGCTCCCACCGCGGTGCCGCCCAAGGGGACCAAGCCTTTCACGACGGTAACGCCTGTCAAAACCGCTCCGAGCGCGCCGGCTAAAGCGACCACCAAGCCCGCGCCCGCCAAGCCTGCCCCGGCGGTCACGGATGACACCACCGCCGCCGATGCCGCCCCCGGCCCCTCGACCGGCGATCCGGCCGAGGACGCCTACATGGCGGGATACAAGCTCTGGACGCAGAAGAAATATCCGCAGGCCGAGGCGGCGCTGGCCGTGATCGCCAAGAAATATCCCAAGCATAAACGCGCCAGCTATGCCCAAAATCTGCTCGGCCGCGCCTATCTCGACGACGGCCAGCCGGCACGCGCCGCCGAGGCCTTCGCCGCCAACTACACCGCCAATCCGCATGGCGAGCGCGCGCCCGAGAGCCTCTATTTCCTCGGACAGTCGCTCATGCAGCTCAAGAAGCCAGCCGATGCCTGCCGCGTTTATGACGAGCTTGCCTCGGCTTACCCCGACAAGCTCGCCGGTTCGCTCAAGACCCGGGTCGCGACGGCGCGTGCGGACGCCAAATGCAAGTGATGCGATGGATGCGGGCGCCGCGCTGAACGCCGAGCGGCTTGAGCGTTTCGCTGCGGCGCTCGACGCGCTCGCGCCTTCCGGCCGCATCGGACTCGCGGTGTCGGGGGGGCCCGACAGCCTGGCTTTGCTGTTGCTGGCCGATGCCGCACGCCCTGGCCTGATTTCAGCGGCGACGGTCGATCATGGCCTCAGGAGCGAGGCGGCGGACGAGGCGGCGATGGTCGCCGCACTTTGCCGGGCGCGCAATATCCCCCATGCGACCTTACGCGTCGTGGTAGAGGACGATACCGCGGGGGTACAGGCGGCAGCCCGCAAGGCCCGTTACGCCGCGCTCGCCGCCTGGGCGGTCCAGCAGGGCGTGACAAGCATCGCCACCGCACATCACGCCGACGACCAAGCGGAAACCCTTTTGATGCGGCTGGCACGCGGCGCCGGTTTGGGGGGCATGGGTGGCATTCGTCGTTCGCGACCGCTGGCCGACGCGCCTGACGTGACACTGATCCGCCCCTTGCTCGACTGGACCAAGACCGAGCTGGAAGAGGTCGTTGCCGCCGCCCGAATCGCCCCCGTGCGCGATCCCTCCAATGCCGATCCGCGCTACGACCGAACACGCGCGCGCGCGCTGCTTGCGGGTGGCTGGCCCGACGCTGGGCGCGTGGCGGCCACCGCCGATCATCTGGCCGAGGCCGAGGAGGCGCTTGCCTGGGTGACGGCGGAACTCGCCGAGAAGCGGATTCGGCTGCGCGAGCAAGACGCCACGCTCGACGCGTCCGGGCTGCCGCGCGAACTACGCCGGCGCCTGCTGGTGACATTGTTCGCGCGGCTCGCGCCGGGCGTCGACATGCGTGGTGATTCGCTGGATCGCTTGCTTCAGTCGTTAGACGCACAGAAAGTTACGACGCTCGGCGGATTTCGATGCGACCCGGGTCCGCCCTGGCGCGTTAGCCGGGCTGCGGCCCGCCGCCTGGCATGACGTCTTGTAAAAGCAATCACTGTGATAAAGGCTATTCCATTGCCATTAACCTCTGCATGCCTATTTTATAGCCTCAGGAAAGGCTGACGCACGCATGAAGGACGACAAGGAGCCGCAAAGCGGCAACCCGCTGGTTAAGAACGCCGCCATCTGGCTGGGCGTTATCCTGGCGATCGTATTGTTCGTTTCCCTCTTCGAGGGAAGCGGCAAGAGCAGCACCGGCGAGAACGTCGCTTATTCCGACTTCCTGTCGGCGGTGGACGCAGGATCCGTGCGCGAGGCGGATATCGCCGATGGCGTGGTCACCGGTAAATATACCAACGGCACCGCCTTCAAGACCTATGCGCCCAACGATCCGACGTTGATCCAGCGTCTGTCGGGCAAAGGCGTGACCTTCCGCGCGCGTCCCGGGGAGCAGGCCAGCCTGTGGCAGGTGATTCTTGTCAACTCGATGCCCTTCCTGATCCTGGTCGGGATCGGCTGGGTGATCATGCGCCAGATGCAGAAGAATGCGGGCTCGGGCGCGATGGGCTTCGGCAAGAGCCGCGCCAAGATGCTCACCGAGAAGCAGGGGCGCGTCACCTTCGACGATGTCGCCGGCATCGACGAAGCGCGCGAGGAGCTGCAGGAGATCGTCGATTTCCTGAAGGATCCGTCCAAATTCGCCCGCCTCGGCGGCAAAATTCCAAAGGGCGCCTTGCTGGTCGGTTCGCCCGGCACCGGCAAGACCTTGCTCGCACGCGCGATCGCCGGTGAGGCGAAGGTGCCCTTCTTCACCATTTCGGGTTCCGACTTTGTCGAAATGTTCGTCGGCGTCGGCGCAAGCCGCGTGCGCGACATGTTCGAACAGGCCAAGAAGTCCGCGCCCTGCATCGTGTTCATCGACGAAATCGACGCGGTCGGCCGCCATCGCGGCGCCGGCCTCGGTAACGGCAATGACGAACGCGAGCAGACCCTGAACCAGCTGCTGGTCGAGATGGACGGCTTCGAGGCGAACGAAGGCATCATCATCGTCGCCGCGACCAACCGCCCCGACGTGCTCGATCCGGCCCTTCTGCGCCCGGGCCGCTTCGACCGCCAGGTCGTGGTGCCCCGCCCCGATATCGAAGGACGCGAGAAGATCCTGCTGGTTCATACGAAGAAGCTGCCGATGGCGCCCGATGTCGACGTGCGCACGATCGCGCGCGGCACGCCCGGTTTCTCCGGCGCGGATCTCGCCAATCTCGCCAACGAGGCGGCTCTGCTCGCCGCGCGCAAGGGCAAGCGCCTGATCGCGATGCGCGAGTTCGAAGAGGCCAAGGACAAGGTCATGATGGGCGCCGAGCGCAAATCCATGGTCATGACCGAGGACGAGAAGAAGGCGACCGCCTATCACGAAGCGGGCCACGCGCTCGTCTCGCTGCATGTCCCGGGCTGCGATCCGCTTCACAAGGTGACGATCATCCCGCGCGGCCGTGCGCTGGGCGTGACCTGGAACCTGCCCGAGCGCGACCGTTATTCGATGACGATGAAGCAGATGAAAGCGCGTCTCGCCCTCTGCTTCGGCGGGCGTATCGCCGAACAGCTGATCTATGGCGAGGACGAGCTCAATACGGGCGCGTCGAACGACATCCAGCAGGCGACCGACATGGCCCGGTCGATGGTCATGGAATATGGCATGAGCGAGAAGCTCGGCTGGCTGCGTTACCGCGACAATCAGGACGAGGTTTTTCTCGGCCATTCGGTATCGCGCAACCAGCATATGTCGGAAGACACGGCCCGCCTGATCGACAGCGAGATTCGCCGTCTGGTCGAGGAAGGCGAAGGCCGCGCACGCCAGGTGCTGACCGACCATCTCGACGAGCTGCATCGCCTCGCGGCGGCGTTGCTCGAATATGAGACGCTCAACGGCGACGAAGCCAAGCGCGCGATCAAGGGCGAGGACATCGGCCGCGAGGACCCGTCGAACAAGGCACCGCGCAAGCTCGCCGCGGGCGGCTCCTCCATCCCCAAGAGCCGGCGTCCCGGCAATTGGGGCGGCGAACCGTCGCCAGCCGGCGCGTGAGCAGAATGACGAGGGCGGCCGCACTGGCCGCCCTTTTTCTATCTGGCCCTGCGCACGCGGCCCTGTCCTCCGCCGAATTCATCGCGAAGGCGGATGCGCTCAAGGCTAAGGGCATGATGGCGGTGTTCTCGTCGGATCTGGGTCTGCTCAAAGCCGAGTTTCTCAACGCGGGCAAAGTCTGGCGCGCGCAGGCACATAAGCCCAATGCCTGCCCACCCCCGGGCCCGCTCCCAGCCGATTCGGACATGATCTATGGCCTGGTCGCCGCGGTGCCGCCGCCGCAGCGCGCCACCACGAGCGCCACCGACGCGATCGTCGCGGGACTGAATCGTAAATATCCCTGTCACTAACGCAGCAGGAAGCCCGCGGTCAGGCAGGCCAGAAGTAGCGCCACCAGGCTTGCGATCAGGATGATCAGCAGCGGCTTCGGCCCCGACTGAAGCAAAGTCTGCATCGGCGAGCGGATCCCGGTCGCTGTGACGGCGCAGACCAGAAGGCCGGTCGCGAGCATGGTTGCGCCCTTCCCCACCTTCGCCGGCACGATCCCGATCGAATTGATCGCGGCGAGCGCGAAAAAGCCAACCACGAACCACGGAATGTTGATCGCTTTGGCGCGACTCCTTTCCTCGCTGGGGAAGAAATGGCTGGCGATGGCGAGCGCAGGCGCGAGCAAGGCCACGCGGGTCAGCTTGACGATAGCGGCATTCTCCCCGGCGGCCTGCGAGAAGGAATAGCCGGCACCAAGCGACTGGGCGACGTCGTGGATCGCAGCGCCCAATACGAACCCCGCCTGCCGATCGCCGAAGCCCAGATGATGACAAAGGATCGGGTAGAGCACCATCGTTGCCGCGCTCATTGCGGAGATGCCGACCAACACCAGGGCGAGTTGCGCCTGGTTGATGCGGCGCTCGCCCAGCACGGTTGCCAGCGCCATTGCCGCCGAGGCACCGCAGATCGCGACCGCGCCACCCGCGAGCGCGCCGAACGCCGCGCCGAAACCGAAACGCCGAGCGGCGAGCACGCCGGTTCCGATCGCGCAGGCGACGATCAACAGGATCGCGAGCAGGGCGATCCAGCCCAGACCTGCAATCTGCGCGAGCGTTACGCGCGCGCCGACGAGCACGATGCCTACCCGCAGCAGCGTGCGCGACGCAAAGGCGAGGCCGGGCAACAGCCGCTTGTCGCCGCTCAGAAAGTTGAGCGCGAGGCCGACCAGCAACGCCATCAGCGTCAGCGGCGCGCCATAATGTTCGGCGAGATAGGCGGACGCCAGACTGGCAAGAAGCGCGACCAACAGGCCGGGAAAATAGTCGATTGCGCGGACGCGAGGCGCGGGCTCGATGTCGCCATAGAGATCGGCGGCGGCGGGGAGCGTATCGCTGTAAAACTTCATGGACACCTGTTAGCCCCTCTCGATCAGCAAGGGGAAGACGATTGGCCAGGCGTCATACCGGATCCGCAGTAACCGCAGCCCATCCCCGTTGGACGCTGGTCACCTGCATTCTCGCTTCGAGCCTCGCCTTCATTGACGGATCAGTGGTCAATGTCGCGTTGCCCGCGATCGGGCACAGCCTCGGCGGCGGTGCCGCGGACCTGCAATGGACGATGAACGCCTACACGCTCCCGCTATCGGCCCTGTTGCTGATGGGCGGCGCGGCGGGAGATCATTATGGGCGGCGGCGCCTCCTCATACTCGGAATCGCCCTGTTCCTGCTCGCTTCGATCGGCTGCGCACTGGCCTCAGGCGTCGCCATGCTGCTCGCGGCACGCGCCCTGCAGGGGCTGGGCGCAGCCGTGTTGCTGCCCAATAGCCTCGCTATTCTCAGTCATACGTTCAGCGGCCCTGACAAGGGCCGAGCGGTGGGCACCTGGGCTTCCGTCAGCGCGATATCGGCCGCGATCGGGCCACCGCTCGGCGGATGGCTGATCAACAATGTCGGCTGGCGTGCGATCTTCTACATCAACCTGCCATTCGGCGCCCTCGCCATCCTGATCGCCCTGCGGGCGGTTCGCGAAAGCGGCGAGGGCAAGCGGGCGCTCGACTGGCGGGGCGCATCGCTCGCGACCTTGGCCCTGTTCGGGCTGACCTGGGCACTAACGCTCTGGTCGAGTACGCATCACATGAGCATCACCAGCTGGATCGCGCTGATCGGCGGGGTCGCGTCGCTCGCCCTGTTCGTGTGGGCCGAACATGCCGAGGGCGACAAAGCGATGATGCCGCTCGGCCTGTTCGGCTCGCGCGCGTTCGGCGGGCTGACCCTTGTAACGTTCCTGCTTTACGCGGCGATGGGCGGGCTAATCCTGCTGCTGCCTTATGTGCTGATCGTCGGGGGTGGCTATTCGCCCTTGCGCGCCGGCGCTGCGCTGCTGCCTTTCTCGATCCTGATCGGCGGCGGATCGCGGCTGATGGGGCGCGTCGCCGAGACGATCGGGCCGCGCTGGCCGCTCACGATCGGGCCGATCGTCTGCGGAGCAGGGTTTGCCTTGCTCGTACAAGCCGATCCGCATGCCAGCTTCTGGACGAGCATCTTGCCGGGCATGTGCGTGCTGGCGCTCGGCATGGCGGGGGCGGTCGCGCCGCTTACCACCGCCGTCCTCTCCTCGGTGGACGACACGCATGCCGGCACCGCCTCCGGCTTCAACAGCGCGATCGCACGAACGGGCGGGCTGATCGCGACGGCGCTGGCTGGCGCGGTGATCGCGCAGTCAGGGCCGGCCCTGGTCGGTGCTTTTCACGGCGCGGCGCTGGTCGGCGCGGGCCTGGCGGTCGCCGCCGGCCTGACCGCCTTCGCGACTTTACCGGAAAAATTGAACCCGGGAACGACCTGAAGGATGCCGAGCAAATCGGATACACTTTGATACTTGACAATATATCATCACGAGCAGAATTTTCCTCCCGAGAGTGTCGCATGTCGGACATTCGATCCGCCACGGCATTCCCGCGTGAGAGGAGTGCGCCATGTCTTATCTTGACCAGTCCCGGAGGAGAAACCCCGCCAGCGTCGCCGCGGTCGTCGGCGTGCATCTGGCGGTAGGCTATGCACTGCTGGCCGGCCTTGGCTACACGGTGATCCCCTACAAACCGCATCGCACCACCATCATCAACGTGCCGACCGAGCCGCCGCCGCCCCAGCCGAAACCGCTCGACACGCAGCGCACCAAACAAACCGTCACCCCCAACCCGATCCCGAAGCGGGACGATTCGTTCAAAGCGGATCCGACGCTGCTCCAAAGGCCCAATTTCGACGGACCGACCGGCACGATCGGCAGCGGCGATGGCGGCCAGACAGTGGTGGTCCCGCCGATCGATCCCATCCGTCCCAGCCAGGCAAGCAATGCCGCACCCGACAGGAATTGGCGCAACTGGATCACCACCGACGATTATCCGTCAGGCGCAATCCGTCAGAATATCGAGGGACTGGTCGTCATCTCGGTCATGATCGGCACGGACGGACGCGTTCGTTCCTGCCTGGTCACTCAATCGAGCGGCAGTAAATTGCTCGATGATGCGACCTGCCGGTTCTACACTCTCCGCGCGCGTTTTACGCCCGCACGCGACGCCGACGGGAATCCGATTCAGGCGCAGCGGACCGACCGATATCGTTGGCAAATCCCCAACGAATGACCCGAAAGCGCTCCGCCATCACAGAGATGGCGGAGCGGCCGTGCTTTAAGTCTCTTCGTCCGCGCCGCCGAGCACCGTCATCAGCCCGTCCACCGTGTAGGGTTTTTGCAGTAGCTCGAAACCGTGGCTGCCTTCCTCGGCCAGCACATGGCTGTAGCCGCTGGTCAGCACCACCGGCAGATCGGGCCAGCGACGGCGCACCTCGCGCGCAAGGTCGATGCCGTTCATGCCCGGCATCACGACATCCGTGAAAACCAGGTCGATCCGCCCTTTATCCTGTGAGAGGATATGCAGGGCGTCCTCCGCTCCCGTCGCCCAGATCACATCCTGCCCGAGCTCGCGCAGCAGATTGTGCGCGAAGCTGCCGACCGTCTCATTATCCTCGACCAGCAAAACCGACCGTCGGGCCGAGGGCTGTACCGCCGGAGTTGAAGCCGGTGTGTCCCCCTGCACGGCATCCGTCTCGACCCGAGGAAGAAAGAGCGTGAAGCTGCTACCCTTGCCCAGTTCGCTCTCGACCGAAATCTCGCCGCCCGATTGTTTGGCGAAACCATAGACCTGGCTCAGCCCGAGGCCGGTTCCCTTGTTGATTTCCTTGGTGGTGAAAAAGGGTTCGAAAATCCGGTTGAGTGTATCCTGATCGATGCCCGTGCCGCTATCCTCGACCGAAACCGCGACGAACGAGCCCTTCACGGCGGCGTGACTGCGGATTGCGGGTACGCGGGTCACGCGTTTGGCGCTGATCCGCAGCGTTCCGCCCTCCGGCATCGCATCGCGGGCATTGATCGCCATGTTGAGGACCGCCGTCTCGAACTGATTGGGGTCGGCATCGACCGCACCCACATCGGCCTCGATCAGGTAGCTAACCTGAATCGGGGAACCGAGCGTGGTGTGAATGATCTGCCCCATTCCGCCCAGCCGCGCCGCGACGTCGAACCGCTCCGGCTTGAGCGGCTGACGGCGGGCAAAGGCGAGGAGCTGGCCGGTTAGCAACGCCGCGCGCTCGGCAGTTTCAGCGATCGCCTGAACATAACGCTGGCGCTTCTCTTCGGACAGTTCCGACCGTGCGAGCAGGTCAGCAGAAGCGCGGATCACCGTGAGCAGGTTGTTGAAGTCGTGCGCCACACCACCAGTCAGGCGGCCGATCGCTTCCATCTTCTGAGCTTGCGCGAGCGCCTCGCGCGCAGTGTGCATCTCCTGCTGCGCCTTCCAGCGTTCGGTCAGGTCGCGCGTGATCTTGGCGAAGCCGATCAGCGTGCCCGCGTCGTCATAGATCGGGTCGATCAGGACGCCAGCACGGAAATGTGTGCCGTCCTTGCGTACGCGCCAGGCTTCGTTCTCATATTTTCCTTCGCGCAGCGCCGTCGCCAGCGCGCGGGCCGGCTCGCCCGCCGCACGGTCCTCTGGCGTGTAAAAACGCGAGAAATGATGCCCGATTATTTCGTCGGCATTATAGCCCTTGATCAGCGCCGCGCCCGCATTCCAGTTGGTGACGTGCCCGTCGGGGTCGAGCAGGTAGATCGCGTAATCGCGTACTCCCTGCACCAGCAGACGAAAGCGCTGTTCGCTTTCGCGCAGCCTGCGTTCCGCCTCCAGCTTGTCGGTGATGTCGCGCGTGACCTTGGCATAGCCGATCAGCACCCCGCTCTCGTCGCGCACCGGATCGATCACCACGCTTGTCCAGAAGCGCGTCCCGTCCTTGCGGACCCGCCAACCTTCCTGTTCGAACCTGCCATCTTCCGCCGCGGTTTTCAACGCGCGCGCAGGCAGGCCGGTCGCAAGGTCCTCCGGCGTGTAAAAGACGCTGAAATGTTGGCCGATTATCTCTTGCGGCGTGTAGCCTTTGAATCGCTGCGCGCCGCGGTTCCAGCTCGCGACATAACCGTCCTCGTCAAGCAGGTAGACGGCATAATCGGTGATCGCATCGACCAACAGTTCGAAGCGGTGGTCGCCGTGATAATCCAGCTTGTTCTTGGGATCGGGCAGTGCAGCCATGACGCTCGGCCTCTAACGGCCGACGCGGCCTAATTCAACGATTTCAGTTAGTTGGCGCGAAAACTACTCACTACCCATATAGAAAAGGAACGCAATAAATAGCGACGAAGTGATCGACGTAATCACCAGTAACGCAAAGGTGCGCCAAAAGGCTCCAAAGCGGCCGAGTCGGTACGTTCCCTTGAGTTGACGGTACATGTGAACCGGCGGCGCAAGGATCGCGAGTAACGAGACGAGCGCGCCCGGTATTCCGAGGCGGCCGAACAGCGTCAGGGCGACCACACCCAGCGACATGAAGCTCAGCGAATAGATCGAAAAGATGGCGTGGTCATAGAGACCCACGTCCCGCCTGAAGGCGAAGAGCAGCCAGATGAACGGCAGCGAGATCGGGATCAGCGCCCAGCTATATTTGTAGGCATAGCTCTTGAGCTTGTAGAGCGTGAGCTCAGGATTTTGCGACATGTGCCCCACGCTCTTGTCGAGCCAGCGCCAGCCGGTGTCGAAATGGGTGACCCTCGGCGCATTGTCGACGGGATGGGTGAAGGCATCGCGCGCCTTCAGGCCGATCGCGAGGCCGTTGATCTCCTCCTTGAGGCCCCCGATTTGCGTGTCGAGTGCCGCACGGGCGGTCTTGTCGGTCACATTCGCGCGGGCCGCCTGCATGGCCGCAAGCTTGGCCTGATCCTGCTTATAAAGCGTGTCGGTATTGACCGCCCCATGCTCGGTCATCGTGGTCGACTGGGGCGGATGCCCCTTCGCGACGTTCGACACGACCGCGAACATGAGGAAGACCGAGAACAGGAACAATGCCATCGGCGAGACGAACTTGGCCCGCTCGCCATCGACATAGCGCCGCGTGAGTTCGCCGGGGCGCCAGGCGAGCATCGGCAGAGTCCGCCAGACCTTGCCGTCGAAATGGAACACGCCATGCGCGATGTCGTGCACCAACCCCATCAGGTTCTTGTGGAGATGCCCGGACTGGCCGCAGGCGTGGCAATAGGCCCCGATCCGTTCGACCCCGCAATTGGCGCAGGCGCCGCCTTCGTGCGCGGCGTGCGCGCCCGCTTGCCCCTCGAATGTGCGGGCCCACAGCGCGCCCGTCGCCAAGGAGCCGATGCCATCCCCTGCTTCGCTCATGCATTCTTCTTAGCGATTCGCGCACCCGGTGAAAGCGTATCTTTCTTCCCCGAACGGCGATCAGGCTCTAGTGGGACAGGATCATGACCGAGCAGACGCCGATCGACTCCACCGCGCTCATTCACGAGATGGGGCGACGCGCCCGCGCCGCATCGGCGGTGCTCGCGCTCGCGCCGACCGCGACCAAGGCGGCGGCGCTGATGGCAGCCGCCACAGCTTTGCGCGCCAGCGAAACCGCGATTCTGGCGGCCAACGCCGAAGATATGGCGCGCGGCGAGGCGAACGGCCTGACCAGCGCTATGCTCGACCGGCTCAAGCTGACGCCCGCGAGGATCGAGGGCATCGCCGCCGGCCTTGAGTCGGTTGCGAAGCTGCCCGATCCGGTCGGTCAGGAAATCGACCGTGCCACCCGCCCCAACGGGCTGGTGCTGAGCCGCGTGCGCGTGCCGCTTGGCGTGGTAGGTATCATCTATGAAAGCCGGCCCAATGTGACCGCCGATGCTGGTGGCCTCGCGATGATGGCAGGCAATGCGGCGATCCTGCGCGGCGGCTCCGAAGCCCGCTCGAGCAATGCGGCAATTCACGCCTGTCTCGCGGCAGGACTGGCCGAGGCGGGCCTGCCCGAGGATGCGATCCAGCTGGTGCCCGTATCCGACCGCGCCGCGGTCGGCGCGATGCTTACCGCCGTGGGATTGATCGACATCATCGTCCCGCGCGGCGGCAAGAGCCTGGTCGCGCGCGTCCAGGACGAAGCCAAGGTGCCCGTGCTCGCGCACCTCGACGGCATCGTCCATCTCTATATCGACAAGGCCGCCGACCCGGTGATGGCGCGCGAGCTGGCGCTTAATGCGAAGATGCGCCGCACCGGCATCTGCGGGGCGATGGAGACCTTGCTGATCGACCGCGCCTTCGCCAACCCGAAACCGATCCTCGGCGTCATCGCCGATTCGGGCTGCGAATTGCGGGGCACGGAGGAGGTGCGCGCGATCGAACCTCGCGCGGTCGCCGTCAGCGATGAGGATTGGGATACCGAATATCTCGACGCGATCCTGTCGGCGAAGTTCGTCGACGGCGTGGACGAGGCAATGGCGCATATCGCAGCGCATGGATCGCACCACACTGACGCTATCGTGACCGAGGACACCGCCATCGCCGAGCGCTTCCTGAATGAGGTCGACAGCGCGATCGTCGCCTGGAACGCCTCGACCCAATTCGCCGATGGCGGCGAGTTCGGGCTGGGCGCGGAGATCGGCATCGCCACCGGCCGCCTGCATGCGCGCGGCCCCGTCGCACTCGAAGGACTCACCACCTACAAATGGCTGGTCAGGGGCACGGGCCAGACGCGGCCTTGAAGCGGAGGCGCACCGTTCCTCCAAGCGTTGTTCGTCGGCCATGATCCCGACCGGCCTTCTTGGCGGATCGTTCAATCCCGCCCATGCCGGGCATCGTCGCATCAGCCTGGAGGCGATCGGGCGGCTGGGCCTGACCGAATTATGGTGGCTGGTCTCGCCCGGCAATCCGCTCAAGGATGGCAGCGACATGGCACCGCTGACAGCCCGCCTCGCCTCGGCGCGGGCGATGGCGAAACGGAGCCGAATCGTGCCGACGGCGATCGAGGCCCGCCTTGGCACGCGTTACACAGCAGACACGCTGCGCAAGCTCCAGCGCCGTTTCCCCAATCGCAGCTTCATCTGGATCATGGGCGCGGACAATCTCGCCCAGTTCCACCTCTGGCGCGACTGGAGGAAGATCGCGCGTGCGATGCCGATTGCGGTAATTGCGCGTCCGGGGTATGATGCTCTCGCCCAAAACGCTCCGGCAATGGGCTGGCTCAGGCGCTACGTCCGGCGTGCGAACCATGTGAAAGGTTGGACGAACTGGAGTCCGCCGGCGCTCGTGCTGTTGCGCTTCCGCCCCGATCCTACTTCCGCGACGCGGGTGCGCGCCCTTAAGCCCGACTGGCCTTCATCCTTGAAAACCAATGGCCTGCGTGACCATCTGTCACGTCGTGCCCTGTTATAGGAGGTTCCTTGCCCGCTACCGCCACGCATGCTGCCGAACAGCCGCTCGCCGATCCGGCCGACAGTATCAACGCTCTTCATCGGCTAGTGCTTTCCTCGCTGGATGACGACCAGGCGGTGGAAACCATATCCATCCCACTCGCGGGAAAATCATCGATCGCGGACCATATGGTGGTGGCCTCCGGCCGCTCCAGCCGTCAGGTCGGATCGATGGCCGCCAAGCTGGTCGACAAGATCAAGGCGCAGACCGGCCGCAGCCCGCGCGTCGAGGGTATGCCGACCGCCGATTGGGTCCTGATCGATGCAGGCGACGTAATCATCCACCTGTTCCGGCCCGAAGTGCGCAGCTTCTACAATCTCGAGCGGATGTGGGCATTCGGTGATGCGCCCCGTCCCGCGCCCGAGGCCGTAGCGCATTGATTGCGGGTTCAGCGGAGCTGAACCTTGGCGGCGCCGGCATAAGCTGAACGACACAAATGCTGGTGCATATCGTCGCGCGTGGCCGCATCGGGCGCAGTCCCGAAGAGGAACTGGTGGAGCGTTACCTTGCGCGCGTCTCATGGCCGACCAAGATCACCGAACTTCCGGATCGCGGAGGCAAGCTCCCGCCAGCCGGGCCAGGAACGATCACCATCATCCTCGACGAGAAAGGCAAGAGCCTGGGCTCGATTGCTTTTGCCGAGCAGGTCGGCCGCTGGCGCGACGATGGCGCACGCGAGCTGCGCTTCCTGATCGGCGCCGCGGACGGCTTCGACGATGCCGCACGGGCAAAGGCGGACTTCCTGCTCAATTTCGGTGCGCTGACCTGGCCGCACATGCTGGCACGCGCGATGCTGGCCGAGCAATTGTGGCGCGCGGCGAGCATCCTCGCCGGTCACCCTTATCATCGCGAGGGTTGAATGATCCTGGCTCTGCTCCTCGCCAGCGCCTCTCCCTCGCAGGCCGCTGCCGAATCCCGGCTGGCCGAGCTCGATGCCCAGGCCAGTGCGCAGGAAGCTCGACTGGCGGCCGAGCAAGCCCCGCTCGCTATATTGCTCGCAACGGCGCAACGGCTGGCGCTACGCCCGCCCGCACTGGCGCTGGCCAGGCCGGCGGCGGCGGATGACATGATACGTACCCGCGCTTTGATCGCGAGCCTTGCGCCCGAGATCCGGCGCCGCACGCTCGCGCTACGTCGTCAGATGATTGTTACCGAAGCTGCCCGTGCCCGCGCCGAACAGGCGCTTGCGGCAGCGCTCGACGTTGGGCGCGGCGCCGACGCGCTCGCCCAGTCGCCAAGCCAGACCGCCCGCCTCGCGGCGTTGCCCGGCCCGGTTTTTTCGACCGAGGCGAGAGCGCAGACCGCGGCCTATCGTCTGCCCGTTGCGGGGAAGGTCGTGCTCGGCATGGGTGAACGATCGGGCACGGGCGTACGCGCGCGCGGCCTGACGCTCGCGACCGCGGCCGGGGCATCCGTGGCCGCGCCCGCTATGGCGCGCGTCGCATATGCCGGGCCGTTTCGCGGCTATGGCGACATCATCATCCTCGATCACGGCCACGGCTGGACGTCCGTGTTGGCGGGGCTCGAACTGGTCACCGTACCTATTGGAGAACTGGCCGCGGCGGGCGCACCGATCGGCCATATGGGGAAGGATAATCCCCTGCTCACGATCGAATTGCGCCATAACGGCCAATCGGTCGATGTCGCGGCGATGGCGTTGCAATAAGCAAGGCTGCGTACAGGAAGGGCGATGCAATCCCCCAAACAAGGCGCTAAAGCGTCGGGCAGATGACGAAAGAACCAGGTACGATGCGTAAGATCCTGCTCCGCACCAGCGGCTTCACGGCCGCTGCCCTTGTCTTGTCGGTGGCTGTCGCCGGCCCGGCCGCAAGCGACGATTCCGCCGACTACAAGCAGTTCGACCAGTTCATGGCCGTGTTCGAGCGCGTCAAGGCCGATTATGTCGACAAGGTCGACGACAAGACGCTGATCAAGGGCGCGATCGACGGGATGCTCGCCAGCCTCGACCCGCACTCATCCTATATGGACGCGCATGATTTCAAGAACATGCAGTCGACCACCGAGGGCAATTATGGCGGCCTCGGCCTGACCGTTCAAATGGACGAAGGCGCGGTGAAGGTGATCGCGGCGAGCGAGGACACGCCCGCTTACCGCGCCGGCATCAAACCCGGCGACTATATCACCAATCTCGACGGCAATCTGATCTATGGCGATTCGCTCGACCAATCGGTGGACAAGATGCGCGGCACGCCGGGCACCAAGATTCGTCTAACGATCGTCCGCCCCGGTCGCGACAAGCCATTCGACGTGACACTGACGCGGGAGATCATCGAGATCAAACTCGTCAAGACCCAGGTCAAAAACGGCGTCGGCATCATCAATATCAACGGCTTTTCCAAGCCGACCGGCCCCGGCGTCGAAAAGGCGATCGCGGATATCGAGAAGCAGACCGGCGGCCATCCGCTCGGTTATGTGATCGATCTGCGCAACAACCCCGGCGGACTGCTCGACCAGGCGATCGAGGTATCCGACATCTTCCTCGATCATGGCGAAATCGTCTCGCAGCGCGGGCGCGAAAAGGCCGATATCGAGCGCTATTTCGCCGAATCCAAGGTCCGCGGCGATCTCACCCATGGCGCGCCGATCGTGGTGCTGGTCGATGCCGGGTCCGCCTCGGCAGCGGAGATCGTCGCCGCCGCACTGCAGGACCAAAGGCGCGCGATCGTGCTGGGCGAGCGCAGCTTCGGCAAGGGATCGGTTCAGACCTTGCTGCCATTGACGGACGATACCGCGCTCCGCCTCACCACCGCACGTTATTACACGCCGTCGGGCCGCTCGGTGCAGGAAGGCGGAGTCGAGCCCGACATCATCGTGCCGCAGCTCAGCGACCCCGATTACAAGGATCGGCCGCGCCTGCGCGAGGCCGATCTCAAGCGCCATCTCCTCAACCAGGCCAAGGTCGACAATTCCATTTTGGAGAATGACGCCAAAGCCGATCCGCGCTTCGCCGCGACGCCGGACCAACTCAAGAAGGCCGGCATCGACGACTTCCAGCTCGATTATGCAGTTCGGACGATCGCGCGGCTCGCCAATCCCGCGGTGCAGGTCGCGATGAACAGCGCAGCCGCCCCGGCCAGGAAGCGTTGATGCTCGCACGCGCCCGCTGGATTGCCCTGCTCGTCCCGCTCGCCTTGATGGCGGGCGCTCTAGGCTCGCAATATGTCGGCCATCTCGTTCCGTGCGAGATGTGCATGTGGCAGCGATATCCGCATTACGGCGCAATCGCCGCCGCCGCTTTGGCGATCCTGCTCCGCCGCACCCCGATCAGCTTTCCATTGACGATACTGGCCGGCCTGCTGCTCCTGGCGAGCGGCGGCATCGGCGCCTTCCATGCCGGAGTCGAATATAAATGGTGGCCAGGCCCGCAGCATTGCACGGGCACGGTGCAGGCTGGCGCGGACTTCCTGAAGCGCCTGCTCGCCGCCCCCGTGGTGCGTTGCGACGAGCCGCAATGGACCCTGCTCGGTATCAGCCTGGCCGGCTTCAATTTCCTCATCTCCACTTTGGGCGGGCTGACCGTCTTGGTCCTGTGCCTCAAGCGCCGCTGAGCGAAGACGAGCGCGCAGCGATGTTGCGCGTCGACCAGGCTGGCGAGTTCGGCGCGACCCGCATCTATGCCGGGCAACTCGCCGTGATGGGCGCACGCCATCCGGAAGCGCGTGAGATTGCGCGGATGGCCGCACAGGAAGAACGTCACCGGCTGCGCTTCGATGCGATGATGACCGAGCGTCGCGTGCGCCCGACCGCGCTCACGCCGGTGTGGAACGTCGCGGGCTTTGCGCTGGGCGCGGCCACCGCGCTGATTGGCCCGAAGGCTGCAATGGCGTGCACCGCGGCGATCGAGACCGAGATCGAACGCCATTATGGCGCGCAGCTCGACCGGCTCGGCGAAAACGACCCCGATCTGGGCGAAACGATCCGCGAGTTCCGCACGGAAGAGGTTGAGCATCGCGATGCGGCGCTGGCCGCGGGCGCCGAGCAGGCCCCCGCTTACCCCTTGCTCTCGGCGGCGATACGTCTTGGCTGTCGGGTCGCGATCGGCCTATCGGAGCGGATATGATAGTGCGCCGGGGCGTTGAGACTGGAGTTCGAGGAGACATGGCATGATCAAGCACCTATTGCTGCCCGCGGCCGCGCTCCTCGCTGGCTGCATCGCAGCGCCCGTCTTGGCCCAGCAGAATGACAAGGCGCTGATCATCTACGGCAACGATAAATGCCCCGAAGGCACGATCTGCATCCGCGCGAAGGAGAGCGATCGCTATCGTATTCCCCAGTCGCTGCGATCGGGCCCGCTCGCGCCGCAAGACCAGCCGTGGGCGCAGCGCGCGGCATCGATCGCAAATGTCGGCGCCGCGGGCACCGGGAGCTGCAGCAACAGCGGCGCGGGCGGCTGGACCGGCTGCTGGAACCAGCAGATGAAGGCGGCGCGCGCCGAGAAGAAGCAGAATGCGCAAGCCGAAGCCGAATCACCCCTGCCCAAATAGGATCATTCAGGCGCCGCTCAGGCGGAAAGGCGGAACGCAGCCGATATGAAAATCTCAGCTTTCGCCATTTTTGGCGCCGCCTCCAGTCTGATCGCGATGCCGGTTTTCGCCGCACCCGCCGCCAAGCCAGCGGAAACCCGGCTCTCGACGCTCCTGGTGTTCGGCGATGACCCTTGCCCGCGCAGCAGTGAAGACGAAGTCGTGGTCTGCGCACGCCAGCCCGAGAGCGAACGCTACCGCATCCCCAAGCAATTTCGGGGCCGGCAATATAATGCCGCGCGCGACGGGAGCTGGGCTGGAACCGCCAAGGTGCTGGAATATGTCAGCACCCGCGGGTTGCCCGGAAGCTGCTCTTTCAACGGCACGGCCGGCCAGACCGGCTGCTTCCGCCGCTTCCTGGAAGAGAATCGGCGCTGACTTGAGATAGCGCGGAGAAGGCCTAAATCCATTGGCGGAAAGGCCGGATCGCCTTGACAGGCGCGGGCAAACCGCATAGGCGACGCGCTTTCGCGGGCCCCTCTTGGGATGCTCACGATCCGGAATTCAATGTAAGAGAGAGCCATGTTCGCTATCGTGCGCACAGGCGGCAAGCAATATCGCGTCGCCGCCGGAGATAAGATTGTCGTCGAGAAGATTGAGGGCGACGCGGGAGCGTCGGTCACGCTGGGCGACGTCCTGCTCGCAGGCGAAGGCTCGGATCTCAAGTCCGTGGACGGACTGACCGTGTCGGCCGAGATCCTGGCTCAGGGCCGCGGTGACAAGGTGATCGTGTTCAAGAAGCGTCGTCGGCATAATTACCGCCGCCGCAACGGCCACCGCCAGTATCATACCGTTCTGAAGATCACCGCCATCGGCGGCGAGCAGGGCGAGAAGAAGGCCGCTGCCAAGAAGGCTCCGGCCAAGAAGGCAGCCGCTCCGGAAGCCGCACCCGCGGCCGCCGAAGCGTAAGCAGGAGCTAGAGAGCAATGGCACATAAGAAAGCAGGCGGCTCTTCGCGCAACGGTCGCGATTCCGCTGGCCGCCGTCTCGGCGTCAAGAAGTTCGGCGGCGAAACCGTCATTGGCGGCAACATCATCGTCCGCCAACGCGGCACGAAGGTCTATCCGGGCGTCAATGTCGGCATGGGCAAGGATCATACCCTGTTCGCGCTTGGCGAGGGCCGCGTGGCCTTCCACACCGGCAAGCTTGGCCGCTCGTACGTAAGCGTGATTACCGCGGAAGCGGCCGAATAATCGGACGAACGTGAAAACGGGTCGTCCAGTGGGCGACCCGAGATCCGGACAAGCCGGATCGTCAGGGAGACGGGTCGCACCGCCTCCCTTTTTCGTGTCTCCCTAACATCCATGTCGCGGAAGCTTCATGCTTCTGCTGCAGGGCGAGCGCCAGGAGACGATACCATGTTCGCTATAACCGAACGGCTGTTGTTACGGCCGGGCTGGATCGAGGATGCCGCTGCGCTGACGGCCGCGATCAGCGATCCGGAAATCGCGCGTAACCTCATGCGCATGCCATGGCCGTACTCGCAGGCCGATGCGGAGCGTTTCCTCACCCAGCCCGCGGACCCGATGCGGCCGCGCTTCCTGATCTGCCTGCGCGACAGCAACCGGCTGATCGGCGGAATCGGGCTGAGCGGCGAGGTGGAAGCCGAGCTCGGCTATTGGATCTCGCGCGATCAATGGGGGCGAGGATATGCGACTGAGGCCGGCCGGGCAGTGATGGCGCTGGCCGATAGCAGCCTGCGCCTGCCCAGGGTTCGGGCACGCCGTATGCCCGACAATGCGGGGGCGGCCAACGTGTTGCGCAAGCTGGGCTTTCAGCCGACGGGCAAGCGAGCCTGGTCGGCGAGCTTGGTGCGCGGCACGGTCGAAACGAGCCTCTATGCGCGTCAGCGCGAAGAGGCCTCCCAGGCCCTCGCCGCCTGACGATAAACTTCGCATTTCCGCCGCCTTCATGTAGGCGGCGGCGATGCATTTTCTCGATCAAGCCAAGATCTTCATCCGCTCCGGAAGCGGCGGGCCGGGCGCGGTGTCGTTCCGGCGCGAAAAGTATATCGAATATGGCGGCCCCAATGGTGGCAACGGCGGCAAGGGCGGCGACATCATCTTCGAGGCCGTTCCCGGCCTGAACACGCTCATCGACTTCCGTTACACCCAGCATTTCCGCGCCCCGCGCGGCAAGCCTGGTGAGGGCGGCGACCGTACCGGCGGCGGCGGCGACGATCTGGTGATCAAGGTCCCGATCGGGACCCAGGTGCTCGCCGACGACGAGGAGCGCTCGCTGCTGCTCGATCTGACCGAGCCTGGCCAGCGCGAGATATTCCTGCGCGGCGGCGACGGCGGGCGGGGCAATGCCAGCTACAAGACCTCGACCAACCGCGCGCCTCGCCAGCATGGCCCCGGCTGGCCGGGTGAGGAAATGTATGTCTGGCTGCGGCTCAAATTGCTCGCAGATGCCGGCCTGGTCGGGTTGCCCAATGCGGGCAAGTCGACCTTCATCAACGCCGTCACCAACGCGCAAGCCAAAGTCGGGGCTTATGCCTTCACCACGCTCCGCCCCCAATTGGGCGTGGTCCGCCGCCACCAGCGCGAATTCGTGGTCGCGGATATTCCCGGCCTGATCGAGGGTGCGGCCGAGGGTGCCGGCGTCGGTGACCGCTTTCTCGGCCATATCGAGCGCTGCCGCGTGCTGCTGCACCTGGTCGATGCCAATGACGCGGACGTGGCCACCAGCTACCGCATCGTTCGTGATGAGCTCGACGCTTATGGCGCGGGGCTGACCGAAAAGCCGTTCGTGGTCGGCCTCAACAAGATCGATACGCTCGACGACGAGTTGGTCGCCGCACTTAAGGCCGAGCTGGAAGAAGCGAGCGGCACGACCGTGTTTCCTCTCTCCGGTGCCGCAGCCATCGGTCTCGACCCTATTCTCGACCGCCTGCTTGAAGCGATCGGCCCCGAATCCGGGAAAGTCGCACCCGACGACGAGGGCGAAGACGAGGTCGAATGGTCCCCGATCTGACCCTCTTCCCACCCGCCTCCTGCCCCCGCCTGATCGTCAAGATCGGCTCGGCGCTGCTCGTCGATGACGATGGCGGGGTGCGGCGCGCGTGGCTTGAGGGAATTGCGGCAGATATCGCCGCGCGCACCAAAGCGGGTCAGCAGATTGCGGTCGTTTCTTCGGGCGCGATCGCGCTCGGCGCGCGCCGGCTGGGCCTCGCCAAGGGCGGACGCGCCAGCCTGGAGGATGCACAGGCCGCCGCCGCGACCGGCCAGATCGCGCTCAGCCACGTCTGGGCCGAAGTGCTGGGCGCGCACGGCCTCACCGCCGCGCAGATATTGGTGACGCTCGACGACCTCGAGGATCGCCGCCGTTATCTCAACGCCGCCGCGACGCTCGATCGACTCCTCGGCCTTGGCGTGGTGCCGATCCTGAATGAGAATGACAGCGTCGCGACCGCGGAAATCCGTTTTGGCGACAACGACCGGCTCGCGGCCCGCGTGGCGCAGGCAGCGGGCGCGCAGGGGGTGATCCTGCTGTCGGACATCGACGGCCTCTATGACCGCAATCCCGCATTGCCGGGGGCGGTGCACATCGCACGGATCGACAAGATCGACGCTGCGATCGAGGCTATGGCGGATCGCGGGTCGGCCTCGGGCATGGGCTCGGGCGGCATGGTCTCCAAGATCGAGGCCGCGCGAATCGCCAGTGCCGCGGGCGCGAACCTCGCCATTGCGAGCGGGCGGATCGATCACCCCTTGTCGACCAGCGCACGCCACAGCCTGTTCGTAGCCGAAAAAGCCGCCAGCGCACGCAAGGCCTGGCTCGCGGGCAGGCTGACCGCACGGGGCTGCATCTCGATCGATGACGGTGCAGTCAACGCACTCCGCCAGGGCAAGAGCCTGCTCGCGGCCGGTGCGACCGGGGTCGACGGTCAGTTCGCACGTGGCGACGTTGTCGAGATTGCCGATGCCAGGGGAGCGAGGATCGCGCGGGGCTTGAGCGAATATGATGCCGCCGACGCCGCGCGCATCGTCGGCCACCGCAGCGACGCGCATGCCACCTTGCTCGGCTATGCGCCGCGCGCGGCATTGATCCACCGCGACCATATGGTCCTGCTCTGATGCGGATCGCGATCACCGGCGGAACCGGCTTCGTCGGATCGCATCTGATCGAGCTGGCGTTGGCGGAGGGCCATCAGGTCCGTGCACTCACGCGCCGACCGCAAGAGCCGCAGACCGGCGTGACCTGGATAGAAGGCGCGCTCGATACTATCGCCAGCCTCGATGCCCTATGTGAAGGCAGCGACGCGGTGATCCACGTCGCAGGCGTGATCAACGGCAGCGCGCAGGAATTCTATCAAGGCAATGTGGTCGGTACCCAGAATATGCTGGCCGCCGCGACAAATGCAGGCATCGGACGCTTCGTCCACATCTCCTCGCTGTCCGCGCGCGAGCCCGAGCTTTCGGCCTACGGGCGCTCGAAGCTCGAATCGGAGGCTCCGGTGATCGCGGCGGCAATGGATTGGACGATCATCAGGCCCGCCGCGATCTACGGTCCTCGCGATCGGCTGTTGCTCGATTTGTTCCGTTTCGCGCGACGCGGGGTGCTGCCGCTGCCGCCGGGCGGACAGATGTCGGTGATCCATGTGCGTGACCTCTGCCGGCTGATGCTGGCGCGCCTCAGCAGCGACCTCGGCCATGGACGCACGTTCGAGCCTGACGACGGCCGCGAGGGCGGCTGGGGCACGGTCGAGTTCGCTCGTGCCCTCGGCCGCGCGGTGAATCGCCGCGTCCTGCCCCTGCCCCTACCCAAAACGCTGTTGCTGATAGGCGCCCGGATCGACCGCCTGATCCGTGGCAGCAAGGCGCAATTGACCCGCGACCGGGTCAATTATTTCTGCCACCCCGACTGGGCCGCCGCACCCCATGCGCGCCCGCCTGCCGATCTTTGGCTGCCGCATATTCCAACCGAGGAGGGGTTGGCGGCAACCGCGCGCTGGTACAAGGCGCAAGGGTGGCTCTGAAACGCCCATTTGCTGCCGCATTCGCTTGGCAATCGGCGCTTACGTTCCGTAAAGGCTGACCCATGACCGACCAAGACGAGATTTTCGAACGCGTCGCCGAACAGATCGCGCCTTTCAACAAGAAGGGCGTCGAGCTGACCGAGGCGACGACCTTCGCCACCGACCTGGAGTGGGACAGCCTGACCGTGATGGACTTCGTCGCGGCGGTCGAGGACGAGTTCGATATCCTCATCACGATGAATATGCAGGCTGAGATCGAGACGGTCGGTCAGCTGGTAGCCACGATCCGCAAGCTGACGGCTGCGTGATGACCGACGCGATCGACACGCCCGAGGATACCACACTCGCCGATTTGCCCAACCCGGCAGGGCCGCACGATCTGCTGAGCAAGTTCAAGCCGCTGATCAACGAGCGCGAAGCCTTGCTCGCAACCGGCGTGCGCGATCCCTTCTCGATCGTGATGACCGAAGTGAAGTCGCCCACGCTCGCGGTGATCCAGGGCAAGGATACGATCCTGCTGGGCACCTACAATTACATGGGCATGACCTTCGATCCCGACGTGATCGCAGCCGGCAAGGACGCGCTCGACAAGTTCGGATCGGGTACCACCGGCAGCCGCGTGCTCAACGGCACCTATCAGGGCCACAAGGAGTGCGAGGACGCGCTCAAGGAGTTTTACGGGACCGATCACGCGATCGTTTTCTCGACCGGCTACCAGGCCAATCTCGGCATCATCTCCACGCTTGCGGGCAAGGGCGATTACATCATCCTCGACGCGGACAGCCATGCGTCGATCTATGACGGCTGCTGGCTCGGCAATGCGGAGATCGTGCGCTTCCGCCACAACAGCGTCGAAGACCTCGACAAGCGCCTCGGCCGCCTACCCAAGGGGGCGGGCAAGTTGGTCGTGCTCGAGGGTGTCTATTCGATGTTCGGAGACATCGCGCCGCTGCCGGAGATGGTGGCGGTGGCGAAGAAGCACAATGCCATGATCCTGTGCGACGAAGCGCATGGCATGGGCTTCTTCGGCCCCAATGGCCGTGGCGTTTATGAGGAATTGGGCTGCGAGAAGGATATCGATTTCGTCGTCGGCACTTTCTCCAAATCGGTCGGCACGGTCGGCGGCTTCTGCGTTTCCAACCATCCCGACTTCGAAGTGCTGCGCCTCGTGTGCCGTCCCTATGTCTTCACGGCTTCGCTGCCGCCGTCGGTGGTCGCGACCGCCGCGACCTCGATCCGCAAGCTGATGCATGCCGGCGACAAGCGCGCGCACCTTTGGAAGAATTCGAAGCGGCTGCATCGGGGTCTGCGTGACCTCGGCTATGCGATCGCCACCGAAACCGCCCAGTCGGCGATCATCGCGGTGATGCTGCCCGATCAGGAAAAGGCGGTAATGCTGTGGCAGGCCCTGCTGGAAGGCGGGCTTTACGTGAATCTTGCGCGTCCCCCGGCCACGCCCGCGGGTACCTATCTGCTACGCTGCTCGCTCTGCGCGGAGCATTCGGACGAGCAGGTCGGCCAGATCATCGACATCTTCGCCGCCGCGGGGCGCGCGGTCGGCTGCATCGTCTGACCGCGAATATTCGTGCGCCAGCAAACCGTTACGGGACAGAACCCTTTTCGATCGTGACGCTTCCGGCTATGGCCAAAACAGCCATGAGCGACGACGCGTCCTCACCAGCGGGCTACGAGCCGCAGATCAGGGTCCAGCTGCTCGGCGGCCTGGTCGCGCTTGTCACGGCTTTCCTGGTCGCCGCTTTGCTGACGCTGGTCCAGCAATCGAACCACGAGCGTGACGCGGCACTCGCGCGCAAGCAGCACAGCTACGATATCGTCGTCGTCACCGGCCAGATTGCGGGAGCCTTTGGCCAGGCAGAGGCCGCGCTCGGCCGCTATGTGATCAACGGGGATCGCGATACCGGTACGGTCTATTACGACCAGTGGCGCCGGGTCGGTTCGATGCTCGACGATCTTGGGGACCTCGTCCACGACGATCCGGTCCAGGCCGCCCGTCTCACCCACCTGCGCGACCTTTACGAAAAAAGAGGACAGGAGTTGGGGCCGCCGGCGCAGCTTGCCAGCCTCAAAAAGGGGTGGTCGGCAATCTCCCTGTTCGCGGTGGCCGGGAAATCCCCGACGCTCAAGGACATCAGCGTTACCTTGCAGGCGATGACGGACGCCGAGAATAAGCTGCTCGGCAAAAGATCCGACTTCGCGGCCGACCAGACGAATCGCGCCAACAATCTGGCGCATCTGCTCTCGCTGGTCGGCATATTGCTGGCTTTGTCGGTGATCGCGCTCGGCTGGCTGGTGATAAGCGCGCTTGCCGAACGCCGCGTCGCGCGCGACATCGCCGACATAGAGACCGACCGCGCGCAGGTTCTCGAACAAGCGGTGATCGAGCGTACCGCCGAATTGCGCGACGCCAATCTCCGTCTGATCGCCGAGGGTCAGAACCGCGCCGAGGCCGAAGCTAAATTGCGACAACTCCAAAAAATGGAGGCGGTCGGGCAACTGACCGGCGGGATCGCGCACGATTTCAACAATATGCTGGCAGTCGTGTTGGGCGGGCTCGAAATGGCCAAGCGGCGCGTCGACGAACAGGCGCAGGAAGCGTCGCGCCATATCGATAGCGCGCTGGAAGGTGCCAACCGCGCCGCAGCCCTTACCCGCCGGCTGCTGTCCTTCGCGCGGGCGGAGCCTCTTTTGCCCGGGGCGATCACCCCGGGACGGCTGCTGCGCGACATGTCGGATCTGCTCGACCGCACGATCGGCGAGCGGATTGAAGTGGAGATCGAAAGCGACGCCGATGTCTGGCCGGTCTGGGTCGACGCCTACCAGCTCGAAAATGCGATCCTGAACCTGGCCGTCAATGCGCGGGACGCGATGGACGGCGAGGGTAAGCTCGTCATGCGCGCCGCCAATGTCGGTCTCGCGGCCGGCGAGGTCGGCGCGCTCGCTGCCGGCGATTATGTGCGAATCTCGGTCACCGACAATGGCACCGGTATGAGTCCGGAAACGCTGGAACGCGTGTTCGAGCCCTTCTTCACGACCAAGCCGGCCGGCCAGGGCACGGGCCTTGGCCTCTCACAGATTTCGGGTTTTGCACGCCAGTCGGGCGGCGACGTGGCGATCCAGTCGGTGCTGGGCGAAGGCACGACCGTCGCGCTCTATCTTCCGCGCCATGCCGGCGAAGCCCGGTTCACCGAGCGCGCACCATCCGGCGCCACGCCCAAGCCCGGCGCGGACGTCGGGACAATCCTGGTGGTAGAGGACGACCCCCGCGTCCGCGCTGCAACCGGTACGGCGCTGACCGAGCTCGGCTACCCCGCGATATTGTGCGGCTCCGGCCCTGAGGCGATCGATCAGCTTGAAGAGCGCGACGATATCGGTCTGGTGATCACCGACGTGGTGATGCCCGGCATGACCGGCCCCGAACTCGCCGGCCAGATCCGTGTCAGTCACCCGGATGTCGGCTTGCTGTTCGTTACCGGCTATGTCGGTGAGGCAGGCGAGGCTGAGAGCTTCAAGGGCTCTGAGGTGCTGCGCAAGCCCTTCACTCTACGCGCGCTGGCCGAGGCGCTCGACGCCGCGGCCGCGAGCATGCGGTCGCCGCAAAGGGCGGCTTAGTTCGCAAGGAGTGTCACCGGCGAATTAACGCCCGGTCTGAGCGCGGTGCAGCAGTTTCTGGTCGGCAAGGACCAGCGCCATCATCGCTTCGACCACCGGTGCGGCGCGAATGCCGACGCAGGGATCGTGGCGGCCCTTGGTCCGGATTTCCGCAGCTTCGCCGGTGCGGTCGATGGTCTCGACCGGTGTCAGGATCGACGAGGTCGGCTTGAGCGCAACGCGCACCACCACCGGCTGCCCCGACGAAATCCCGCCGAGGATGCCGCCAGCATGGTTGGCGAGGAAATGCGGCTTGCCATCCGGGCCCGGACGCATCGCGTCGGCATTCTGCTCGCCCGTCAGCCGCGCCGCGCCGAATCCGTCGCCAATCTCAACCCCCTTGGCGGCATTGATGGTCATCATCGCTGCGGCGAGCTCGCTGTCGAGCTTGGCATAGATCGGTGCGCCCCAGCCGGGCGGCACGCCCTCCGCCACGCATTCGACCACTGCGCCGACCGATGACCCGTTCTTGCGCGCCTCGTCGACGATCTTCTCCCAGCGCACTGCGGCGGCAGGATCGGGGCAGAAGAAAGGATTGGCCTCGATCTGGCCCGCATCGAATGCCTCGCGGTCGATCGCATCGCCGCCCAATTCGACCAGATAAGCGCGGATCCGCACCTCCGGGATCACCAGCCGCGCGACCCCGCCCGCGGCGACCCGCGCCGCCGTCTCGCGCGCGGAGGAACGCCCGCCGCCCCGATAGTCGCGGAAGCCGTATTTGGCGTCATACGTGTAATCGGCATGTCCCGGCCGATACGCGAGCGCGACCTCCGAATAATCCTTCGAGCGCTGGTCGACATTCTCGATCATCAGGCTGATCGGCGTGCCGGTCGTGCGTCCTTCGAATACGCCTGACAGGATACGGACCTGGTCGGGCTCCTGCCGCTGGGTGGTGAAACGCGAGGTGCCCGGACGGCGCAGGTCGAGCCAGGGCTGAAGGTCGGTCTCGCTCAGCTCCAGCCCCGGAGGACACCCATCGACCACGGCGCCCAACGCTGGCCCATGACTCTCCCCCCAAGTGCTGAAGCGGAATACGCGACCGAAACTATTAAACGACATCACCCCTCTCCCGTCACCGAGAGGGAGGGGCCCGCCGTGAAGCGGTGGGAGGGCGAGGGCAAGCGCGCCTCGCAGGCTTCACAAACAATCCGCGGCACGCCTTCCAGATTCCCCGTCACGTCGTTGTTCCAGAACCGCAGCGTCAGATAGCCTGCTTCAGCCAAGGTTGCATCCCGCCGCGAGTCATATTCTGCGGCGACGCTGCCTTCGCGGGCCTTTGGCGCATCTATGAACACGCGTGAAGGCTTAGTGCCGGCGGACCGCTTCATCTTGCCATC
>Ga0068854_100000269_pt1 | contig 35431 bp, 29 predicted proteins | sample KBSCornC42_FD_66590 | JGI IMG/M metagenome (GOLD analysis project Ga0068854, IMG submission 66590) | Corn rhizosphere microbial communities from Kellogg Biological Station, Michigan, USA - KBS Corn C4-2 | ecosystem: Host-associated > Plants > Roots > Rhizosphere > Soil ... | reverse complement strand
CGAAGGAACACGGCCTCACGCAGCTCAGCGTGGCCGTGCGCAATGGGGTCATCTTTGCCTCGTTCGACCATGACCTGCCGTCTTTGGAGGACTTTCTTGGGCCCACCATCCTCGGTTACTTCGACCGCGTGTTCGACGGTCGCAAGCTGAAGATTCTTGGCTACAACAAGCAGCGCATTCCGGGCAACTGGAAGCTGATGCAGGAGAACATCAAAGACCCGTATCACCCGGGGCTTCTGCACACATGGTTCGTCACGTTCGGGCTCTGGCGGGCGGACAACAAATCGGAGCTGAAGATGGATGCGCTGCATCGCCACGCCGCGATGATCTCCACGCGCGGCACCGGCGGTAAAGGCGCCGTCACCAGCGGCGTCACCAGCTTCAAAGAGAAGATGACGCTGCACGACGACCGCTTTCTCGATGTCGTGCAGGAACCCTGGTGGGGCGGCCCGACGGCCGTGATGATGACCGTCTTCCCGAGCGTGATCATCCAGCAGCAGGTCAATTCCGTGTCGACACGACACATCCAGCCCAACGGCCACGGCTCATTCGATTTCGTCTGGACCCACTTCGGCTTTGAAGACGACACCGAAGAGATGACGCAGCGCCGCCTGCGCCAGGCCAACCTGTTCGGGCCCGCCGGTTTTGTCTCGGCAGACGACGGCGAGGTCATCGAGTTCTCACAGGAAGGCTTCGAGCAGAAGCCTGGCCACCGCACCGTGGCCGAACTCGGCGGCCGCGAGGTGGGCGACACCGACCACATGGTCACGGAAACGCTTATCCGCGGCATGTACGAATACTGGCGCAAGGTGATGGAGATCTGACATGGCGGACGCGACTAACACGCTCGATTTCTCGACCTACCAGCAACTGCTGGCCCTCTATACCCGTTACGCCAGCGCCGTGGACAACGCAGCGTGGGACCAATGGACGGACCTCTTCGTCGACGACTGCACCTACAAAGTCCAGCCGCGCGAAAACTACGAACGCGGCTTTCCGCTTGCCACGCTGTCGTTCGAAAGCAAGGGCATGTTGAAGGACCGCATCTACGGCATCACAGAGACGATCTTCCACGACCCGTACTACCAGCGCCATGTGGTGGGGCTGCCCGAGGTCACGCACGTGGAAGGCGACCGCATTGAAGCGCAGGCGAACTACGCCGTATTCCGCACCAAGCCCGATGCGTTGTCGACGGTGTTCAACGTCGGCCGCTACATCGACACCATCGTCCGCACCGAAGCGGGATTGAAGCTGAAGTCGCGCACCTGCGTGTTCGACAGCGAAATGATCCCGAACTCGATCATCTATCCGATCTGAGGTCTGCCCATGAGCAATACATCAACCACCACCTGGCTCAAGCTCGTCAGAATTGACGACCTGCCGGACGACGACGTGATTGCCGTCAGTGCGGGCGACGCGGAGATCGCGGTGTACCGCGTTGCCGGTGAAGTCTTTGCCACCGACAACGTCTGCACCCACGGCCACGCGCGCCTGTGCGACGGTTTTCTCGACGGCTACGAGATCGAATGCCCGCTGCACCAGGGCAAGTTCGACGTGCGCTCGGGCAAGGCGATGTGCGAACCGCTCACGACCGACGTGCGCACGTTCCCGATCAAGATCGAAGACGGCCACGTCTTTGTCGAGCTGTAAGGGGATGGCCATGACATCAACCACGCTGCAGACCGAGCGCGGCGCGTACTACGCGCAACTCGATGGCAAGCAACTGGCGCCGCTCTGGGAATCGCTGCACTCGCTGGTGCCGCGCGAGCCCAAGCCGCGCATCGTGCCCGCCATCTGGAAGTACAACGAGGTGCGCCCGCTGGTCATGCAGGCCGGCACCATCATCAGCGCCGAAGAGGCCGTGCGCCGCGTTCTGATCCTGGAGAACCCGGGGCTGCCGGGCAAGGCCAGCGTGACATCCACGCTGTACGCGGGGCTGCAGTTGATCCTGCCTGGCGAGATCGCGCCGAGCCACCGGCATACGCAATCGGCGCTGCGCTTCATTGTCGAAGGCCGTGGCGCGTGGACGGCCGTCAACGGCGAACGCACCACAATGCACCCCGGAGATTTCATCATTACGCCTTCGTGGACGTGGCACGACCACGGCTGCCCGACGCTTGAGGATGGTGGCGAACCCGTCGTCTGGCTGGACGGCCTCGACATTCCGCTGGTGCAGCAGTTCGACTGCGGCTTTGCCGAGAACTACCCGGAAGCGCAGCAACCCGTGACGCGCCCGGAAGGCGACAGCTACGCACGTTTCGGCCACAACATGGTGCCGGTGCGCCATCGCGTGACCGACCCCACGTCACCGATCTTCAGCTACCCGTATGCGCGCTCGCTCGAAGCGCTCGACACGCTCTACCGCCACGGCGAACTGGACCCCTGGGACGGCGTGAAGCTGCGTTATGTGAATCCCGCCACCGGCGGCTGGCCGATGCCGACCATCGCCACCTTCATGCAGTTCCTGCCCAAGGGCTTTGCGGGCAAGACCTACCGCAGCACCGACGCCACCGTCTACAGCGTGGTGGAAGGCCGCGGCACGGCACACATTGGCGAGGCGCGATTCGAGTTCGAGCCGCGCGACGTGTTTGTCGCGCCGTCGTGGGCGCCGGTGCAACTCAACGCATCGGAGGATGCGGTGCTGTTCAGCTATTCCGACCGGCCCGTGCTGTCTGCACTGAATCTGCTGCGCGAAGCGCGTACCTGACAAGAACCCACTCCATTGCTCTTGCGGCGTGCCAGACAGCACCGCCGCTGGCCCCACGCATCCGAACGATTTGAACCATCCGACAGAACCGACCATGACCTACGTCTTCACGCCCCCTGCCCTCACCGCCGTGCCCGTTGCAGGCAGCAGCAACCAGTTTGCCGTCCGCCGCGTCTATTGCGTCGGCCGCAACTACGCCGCCCACGCCCGCGAGATGGGCTACGACCCTGACCGCGAACCGCCGTTCTTCTTCTGCAAGCCCACCGACGCCATCGTGCCGGTGGCAGATGGTCAAACGCTTGAACTGCCGTATCCCTCGCAAACGCAGAACTACCACTATGAAGCCGAGTTGGTGGCCGTGATCGGAAAATCCGGCGCCGACATCTCCGTGGACACCGCGCTCGACCATGTGTGGGGCTACGCCGTGGGGCTGGACATGACCCGCCGCGATCTGCAGATGAAGATGCGTGAGATGGGCCGCCCGTGGGAAATCGGCAAGGCATTCGATGTGTCCGCACCGATGGGGCCCATCCATCCGGTCAGCAAGATCGGGCACCCGCAGCAAGCCGGCATCTGGCTGACCGTCAATGGCGAGACCAAGCAGCGCAGCGATGTATCGCACCTGATCTGGTCGGTGGCGGAAACGGTGGCGTACCTGTCGCAGTTCTTCCGTCTGGAGCCGGGTGACATGATCTTTACCGGCACGCCGGAAGGTGTCGGGGCCGTGAAGCCCGGCGACAGCATCGTCATGGGCGTGGATGGCCTGGGCGAGCTGAAAGCCTGCATCGTCTGAGCAGGCGCGCCATGCAGCTCTACAGCTTCTTCAACAGCTCGACGTCGTATCGGGTGCGCATTGCGCTGGCGCTCAAAGGGCTGCCTTACGAGACGCTGCCGGTGAACATCCGCACCGGCGAGCATCGCGCGGCAGGCTATGTGGAGCACGTCAACCCGTCGGCGGGCGTACCGGCGCTCATCGATGGCGAGATGCAATTGAGCCAGTCGCTCGCGATCATCGATTACCTCGATGCGCGCCACCCCGAGCCACGACTCATTCCGCTCGAACCATTGCGGCGGGCACGCGTGCTGGAACTGGCCAACGCCATCGCTTGCGACATCCACCCGATCAACAACCTGCGCGTGCTGCGCTATCTGCAAGACGTGCTGAAGGTCACGCCCGAGCAGAAAGACGCGTGGTACCGCCACTGGATCAATGAAGGCATGGCCACCGTCGAGCGTTTGCTCGCGCGGTACGGCACCGGCCCATGGTGCTTTGGAGATGCACCGACGCTGGCCGACGTGGCGCTGGTGCCGCAGGTCGCCAACGCGCTGCGCATGGGGTGTTCGCTGGGGCAGTACGACCGCGCGATGGCGATCTACCAACACGCCAGTGCGCATCCGGCCTTCAAGGCTGCCGCGCCGGCACAACAACCAGATTTCGTCGCCTGATGCACGTCACGCATCGCTGAAAAACAATCACAACGGAGGAGACCTCATGAACCTGCGCCACCTGGCGTTCCCCTTGCTGCTGGCAGCGCCCGCGCTTGCCGCCGCACAATCCGCAGCCCAGTCCGTGACGCTGTACGGCGTCATCGATACGGGCGTCGAATACGTCAACCGCATCGGCTCGACCGGCAATAGCGTCGTACGCATGCCCAACCTGAGCGGCACCGTGCCCTCGCGCTGGGGCCTGCGTGGCACTGAAGACCTGGGCGGCGGCGCCAAGGCGCTGTTCACCCTGGAATCGGGCTTCGCGCCCGACAGCGGCACGAGCAACCAGGGCGGCCGCCTGTTCGGTCGGCAGGCGTGGGTGGGCCTGTCCAACAACTGGGGGCAGATCAGCCTCGGCCGTCAGTACACGATGCTGTTCTGGGCCACGCTCGATGCCGACCTGCTCGGCCCCAACGCGTACGGTTCCAGTTCGCTCGACACCTACTTGCCCAACGCCCGCGCCGACAATGCCATTGCCTACAAGGGCAAGTTCGGCGGGTTCACGGTCGGTGCCACCTACAGCTTTGGCCGCGATGCCGTCAACGCGGGCCCGAGCCCATCCGGCACCAATTGCGGTGGAGAGAACCCGGCTGACACCCTGGCCTGCCGCGAGTGGTCGGCCATGCTGATGTACGAAACCGGCAAGTGGGGCGTGTCCGCCGCGTATGACTCACAGCGCGGCGGGCCCGGCGCGTTTGCCGGGTTGACGTCAAGCTCGCTCAAGGATGACCGCCTGGCCATCGGCGGCTATGCGCTGCTCGATCGCGCAAAGATCGGCCTGGGCTGGATCGGCCGCCGCAATGGCGCATCGGCCACGCCGCGCAGCGACCTCTTCTATGCGGGCGCCGCGTACGACCTGACACCGGCACTCACGCTCACGGGCGAGGTCTTCCACCTGCGGTTCCACAACAGCGCCAACAAGGCATGGCTGGGGGCGGTGCGCGCCAGCTACGCGTTCAGCAAGCGCTCGTCGGTGTATGCCACGGTCGGCTATATCGACAACCGCGGCAGCCTGGCGCTGTCTGTAGACAGTGCCGCCACGGGCGCCGCACCCGCCGCCGGTGGAAACCAGCTCGGCACGATGGTCGGCATCCGGCACGTGTTCTGACCTGCCATGAAAAAGGCCCGCCACTCTGTGCGAGTGGGCGGGCCTTCGAACTTCAAAGCCAGAACGGTGCCGGCTCAGCCGATGGCCGTAGCGTCCAGCGCCTGCGTGAAGTCCGCCACCAGATCGGCTTCATCCTCGATGCCGACCGACACGCGCACGAGCGAATCGGCAATGCCCATCGACGCGCGGCGCTCGGCGCCCATTTCCCAGTAGATGGTGGGCGCCACCGGAATCACCAGCGTGCGCGTGTCGCCCAGGTGCGTGGCGCGCACGGCGTAGCGCAGGTGGTCGAGCATGTCGACGTAATCAGCGCCGTCCACCAGTTCGAAGCTCAGCAGGCCGCCGTAGTGACGGAACAACTCGGCGGCGCGGGCGTGCTGGGGGTGCTCCGGCAGGCCGGGGTAGTAGACACGTGCCACCTTCGGGTGCGCCGCCAGCGTGCGGGCCAGCGCCAGCGCGTTGCTGCAGGTGCGGTCGACACGCAGGGCCATTGTTTCGGCGCCCACGGCAATGCGGTGCGCGGCATCGGCAATCAACGTGGCGCCCTGGTCGCGCAGGCCCTTCTTGCGGATCTGCTGGATACCCTGCATTTCCGGCTTGGCCTTGCGGTAGGCCGGATAGATGTTCGGATAGGCCGCCCAGTCGAACAGGCCCGTATCCACCACCGCGCCGCCCAGCGCGTTGCCGTGCCCGCCGATGTACTTGGAGAGCGAATGCACCACCAAGCTGGCCTGCGCGTCGCGCGCGCGGAACAGCCATGGGGACGTCATCGTGCTGTCGACCACGTAAATCAGGCCGCGTGCTTTGCAGATGTCGCCAATGCCCTTCAGATCCGCCACTTGCGTGCGCGGGTTGGCAATGGTTTCCACAAAGACGAGGCGCGTATTCGGCCGCACCGCGTCGGCCACCGCCTGGGCCGACGTGGCATCGACGAACGTCACGTCCACGCCCAGGTTGCGCAGCGTTTCGAACACGCTGTTGGTGTTGCCGAACAGGAAGGCGCTGGAGACCACGTGGTCGCCGGCACGGAGCATGGTGGAAAACACCGCCATGATGGCCGCCATGCCGGTCGCAAAGCACGCGGTTGCCACGCCGACTTCCATCATCGTGATCTTGGCTTCCAGTGCGGCCGTGGTCGGGTTGCCCTGGCGCGCGTAGGTGTAGCCGGGCTTGCCCTGGAACACGTCGATCAGCTCGCGCGTATCGGTATAACCGTACGTGGTGGACGTGTGCAGCGGCTTGTGGATGGCGTAGTGCTCGACGCCGGCTTCGCGGTCGGCGTGCAGAAGGGCGGTGGTCAGTCCGGTCATGGCAGAGGCAGCAGAAAAGGCGGGGGGACGGCAGGAAAGTCCTGCATTATCGCGCGATTCCGGGGCCGCCTGACCAGCAAAGCCCCGGCAGGCGTGGAACGTGGCTTGCGTCACACCTCGCGTTGCAAGACTGACCGGATTCCACGCCTGGTGCGCGGTTTCGCCCTAGACACGCAACCTCAGTGCCTGCGCGGCCGCCAACTGTCTTCCTTGTCTCCCTAAGACCCTCGCGCGGCCAGCACGAAGAACAGCAACGTACTGGCGCACATGCACAGGGTCGCCACCCAAGCAGTGCCATGCAGCAGCCGGGAGCTAGGGAACGGCCCCATCACGGCCTTGCGGCGCGACATCAGTTGCAGCATCACCATGACGGGCGTAGCCGCCACGCCATTGAGCACCGCAGCCCAATACAGCAGCTTGAACGGCTCGATGGGCAGGAACACCATCACAGTGGCCACCGCCATCACGAGCGCCAGGAACAGATAGAACTTGGGCGCGCGGTGCACCTTGGCCTCCAGGCTGCTGTGCCACTGGAAGGCTTCAGCAGCGGCATAGGCGGCAGAGCCCGCCAGCACCGGCACCGCCAGCAGCCCCGTGCCGATCACGCCCACGGCAAACAATGCCTGCGCAAATGGGCCAGCCACGGGCTTGAGCGCTTCGGCGGCCTGGGCGCAGGTCTCGATTTGCGTGACGCCGTGCGTGTGCAGTGCGTAAGCGGCCGTCAGCATGATGCAAAAGGCGATCAGCGCCGATACCACCATCCCGACCGTGGTGTCGATACGGATGCGTGCAAGCTGATCCTTCGCCTGCCAAGGCGCTTTCTTGAGCGGCGCTTCGTCTTCGGCCAGCCGCGTCTCTTCGACTTCGCCCGCGGCCTGCCACACAAACAGATAGGGGCTGATGGTGGTGCCGAACACCGCCACCAGCGTCATTGCATAGTCTTTCGACCAATGCAGCCGGGGCACCACGGTGTCGTGCAGCGCGTGCACCCAGTCCACCTTCACGACAAACGCCGTGGCCACATATGCCAGCAGTGACAGCGCCGTCCACTGCAGATAGCGCGCATAGCGGCGGTACGGCATCCAGACCTGCAGCGCGAGCGTGAAGATGGCAAACAGGCAGGCATACCACGCTGTCGAACCACCCAGAAGCAGGCGCACGCTGTCGCCCATGGCCGCAATGTCAGCCCCCACGTTGATGATGTTGGCAAGCGTCACCAGTGCCACAAATGCATAGGCGAGCCACGGCGACTGATGCCGCCGGATGTTGGCGACCACGCCCTGGCCGGACACGCGCCCCAAGCGGGCACTGACGAGCTGGATGGAAATCATCAGGGGCAGGGTCAGCAACAGCGTCCACAGCATGCCGGTACCCATCTGCGCGCCGGCCTGCGCATAGGTAGCGATCCCGCTCGGATCGTCATCAGCCGCGCCGGTGATCAGGCCGGGCCCCAACCGGCGGTACCACGGGGCGTCGTCGGCGGCCGGCACGTTGCGCTCAGCTGCGATTGTCTGTGGGCGGCGCGTCGGTGGTCTGGTCGCCCGGGTCGTGCAGCTTGTCGCGTGTGATGCCAGGTGGCACCTCGCCCTGGCGCAGCGTGTCGTGCCGGCTTTGCGGCTTGGGTGCCGTGCTGCCCGTGCGGCCCACTTCCGCAATGGCCGGCCGGTCGCCGGGCTTGCGGTGCGATTCGGCCTGTCCCCAATCAGCCTTGCGTTGTTCGGCGTCTCGGTTTTCCTTCTGTTGCTTGTCTCGCATGATTGGCTCCGGTGTGCGGGTGCGGGTGTGCAAAATCAGCGGCGTTTGCGGATCAGGCTGACCTGTCCGTTGCGTTCCAGGATGGCGGCCTCTACATCATCGAGCGTGCGCGAGCCCAAGGTCTGGCGCACGCTCTCTTGCAAGTCGCCCACGGTGATGAGCGCCGCATCCATCTGGCCTTGGTCGAAGCGCCCTTCGCGATAGACCTCGCGCTCGCGGCCCGCGATGAGCCGGTCCAGCTTCGGCAGCCGCACGCACGCCCAGCCAAGAAAGCGGTGTACGGCCACCAGCGCGAGCGATGCCGACACCGTGGCCACAAACGGCGAGGCCCCGACAATCGCGCGACTCAGCGTCGCCCCGAGCAGCACGGCGACAACGAAATCGAACGGCGCACGCTGCCCGAACGAGCGTCGGCCCGACAGACGCACCAGCGCCAGCCCGATGGCGAACACAACCACCGCGCGCATCGCGGTTTGCAGCGGGTTGAGATCCTTGCCTTCGCCAAACAGGAACAGCAGCGTGTCCATGGTGCCTCCCGTCGTCGATGTGGAGTCTGTTCCACCAGCAGAGCAAGCGGCGTGCCGCACGGCATGCACATGAGAGTGCACCCCACGCCACGTTCGAGCGCAATGGCATGCCGCGTGCTGAAAGCCGTGTATCCACTCTTTCATAGCGAGCCCGCCATGCCCGACCAGCCACAACAGCAACCGCCCCAGCATCAGGACCGCCAGCCCGGCACCGAGGGCGACATGACGCCGCATCCCCGCGCAGAGATGGAGGATTACGTCGGCAGCGGCAAGCTGACCGACAAGGTGGCCATCGTCACCGGCGGCGACAGCGGCATCGGACGCGCCGTCGCCATCGGCTTCGCCAAGGAAGGCGCCGACGTGCTGATCGCCTACCTCGATGAACACGACGATGCCAACCAGACCTGCCGCCTCGTACGCGCGACCGGCCGCCGCTGCGAAGCCATTGCTGGCGACCTGGGCGACGAAGCGCATGCCCGCGCGGTGGTCACGCAGGCGGCGGCCATGTTCGGCAAGATCGACATCGTGGTCAGCAATGCAGCAGAACAGCATCCACAGCAGAGCCTGGCCGACATCGATGCCGCGCAGCTGGAACGCACGTTCCGCACGAACGTCTTTGCGATGTTCTATTTGATTCGCGCGGCGCTGCCGCACCTGCATGAAGGCGCGCGAATCATCACGACGACGTCCGTCACGGCGTTTCGGGGCAGCGGCCATCTGGTGGACTACGCCGCCACCAAGGGGGCGATTGTGGCGTTCACCCGCTCGCTGGCGCAGCAGGTGGCGGAAAAGGGCATTCTGGTAAATGCTGTGGCACCGGGGCCGATCTGGACGCCGTTGATCCCATCCACCTTCGATGCCGAGCACGTCGCCAAGTTTGGCAGCAAGGAGCCATTGGGCCGGGCCGGCCAGCCGGATGAAGTGGCGCCCTGCTACATCTTTCTCGCGTCTGCCGATGCGAGTTACATGACGGGGCAGACGCTGCATCCGAATGGGGGGGAGATCGTCAATGGGTGACGGGGCTCTCCCCCCTTCCACGTCATCAAAACGCCGTTCGCATCCCCACCATTGCGCCGAGCTGGTTCACGCCCTTGGCAGGCGTGGTGCCGCCACCGCCGCCGCTGACGGAATACTGCGCGTTGGCACTGTTCCAGAGATAGCCCGTCTGCGCGTAGAGCGCCGTGCGCCTGGACAACGCATAGACGCCGCGCAGCACAGCCATCGTTGCGCTACGGCTCTGGTCAGCATTGACCAGGCGGATCAGGCCTGCATCAAGCGTGAGTGCACCCGTGAGCGGATAGCTGCCGTTGACGAAGTACAGATTGGAACGGACGTCGCCGGCAACGGCCTGCACGTGGCGACCGATCCAGCCCACGCCGAGCTTGGCGTTGCCGAGTTTCACGTAGCCGTTGGCGACGATGCGGCGGTCCTTGTCGCCCGCATCGGTGAACGCGATGGGCGCGCTGCCGTTGAAGAACGATGCGGTGGCGCCCGTGCCGCCGCGTTGCTCTTCGTAGGCGCCGGCCACGCCAAAGGTGGCGGCGTCGTACTTGACCATCGCCGACATGGCGCGGCATGCCGATGCATTGCCCGCTACCTCTCCCGCACAGGTGCCGGACGCCGGCACACCGCCCGCCGCATCGCGGCCGAACGAATACGTGGCGCCGACTGTCAGCCCGCTGAAGGTGCCCTTGTAGGCGATGGTGTTGTCTGTGCGGGCGTTGGGAATGTAGGCATCCAGTGACCCGATGGCGTACTGGCTGGGGCCGAGAATGTCAGCATCGGCCAGCGACAGAAACACCATGCTGTACTGCCGGCCCAGCGTGACGGTGCCGTAATCACTTGCGAGCCCGACCCACGCCTGCCGGCCGAAGAGACGACCGCCCTGACCGGAAGTGCCGGTGTCGGTGTTGAAACCACTCTCCAGGGTGAACACGGCCTTCATGCCGTTGCCCAGGTCTTCAGCGCCGCGCAGGCCCCAGCGCGAGGGCAACGTTCCCGTCACCGATGGGATGCGTGTGAGGCCATTGCCGTTGGCGTTGGCATGGCTGACGTATTCGATGCCCGTATCAATCAGGCCGTAAAGCGTGACGCTCTGTGCGTTGGCGGCGCCGCTGGCGAGTGCGCACGTAGCCGCGGCCAGCGCGAGACAGTGCGTACGCAAGGTGGTGGTTTGCATATGGGGCCCCTCCTAGGGTCGAGCCGGTCCCGCCCCCCATGTCTGGCGGGCAGGCAGTTTGGAATGCGTGGAAGGCGCCGTCCGGGCGGACGGCGCGAGAAAGAAGAACCGCTGTGTCAGTCCTGCACGCGCGGCCGCTTGAGCAGCAGCAACGCCGCCAACGCCGCAACAACGGTGACGGGGATGCTCGCGCCGATGATGGTGGTGGCGTGCTGCCCCATCGCCAGCAACTGGCCCGCCAGCAGCGGCCCCGCGATCGAGCCCAGCCGGCCCACAGCCACTGCGGCACCCACGCCGGTACCGCGCACGACAGTCGGGTAATAGGCCGCCGCCAGCGCGTATAGCACCGACTGCGCGCCGATCACAAACAGCCCGGCCATGAAGGCTCCCGCCGACATCGATGCCATGCCGCCCGCCGCCGCCAGCAACGACAGCGCCGCGATGATGCCGACATACATGCCCGACACCACCCAGCGCGGGCGCGCCGCGTCCATCAGCATGCCAATACCCAGCGCACCCGCACCGCCACCGATGTTGAACAGGATCTGCACCATGCCCACCTGCGGCCGGGTCAGCCCCTGCGCGGCCATCAGCGAAGGCAGCCAGTTGAGCAGGAAATACAGCACGATCAGCGTGAAGAAATAGCTGACCCACAGGAATAGCGTGGCGGCCGTCCGACGCTCGCCAAACAGTGCCCACGACACGGGCGGTGGCTGAATGGCGCCACGCTGTGCGCCGTCGAACCGGCGCGATTCCTGCAGCGTCAGCAGCAACGGCACCACCACCAGCGGGCCAAAGCCGCCCACGTAGAAGATGTGGCGCCAGCCGGAATCGCCCGCGCTCAACATGCCGACCACCGCGGCAATGGCACCGCCAAACGGGATGCCGCAATACATCACACTCACGGCGGTGTTGCGCAGGCGCGTGGGTACCGCTTCAGCACACAGTGCGATCAGGTTGGGCATGGCAGCGCCCAGGCCGATACCGGTGGCCACGCGAATCATCAGCAGGCTGTTGAAATCCCACACGTGCGCGGTGGCGATCGAAAAAATGCCAAACAGCGCCGTGGCCAGGATCAGCACGCGCTTGCGGCCGATGCGGTCGGCCAGGCGGCCGCCCAGCATGGCGCCCGGCAACAGGCCGAACGTGCCGGCGCTGAAGGCCAGGCCCATTTGCCCGACTGATAGGCCGAACTCGCGCGCCATGCGCGGCGCGGCCACGCCGATGGATTGCAGATCGAGCCCTTCAAGCAGTGCAACGATGAAGCACAGCCCGAGGGTCATGGCGACACCAGGGCCAACGGTCTCCCGGCTCAACGTCGTGGTGGTGGTTTGCATGGCATCTCCTTCCGGATGTTGGGCGGCCGTCATTGGCAACTGAAGCTCGACGCGTCGTTGATGTTGCCGGTGCCCGTATAGCGGGCGTTCTTCGGGTATGCGCACAGGGGGCGTGTGCGGTCGTGGCCAGCGGCATTCCAGTCGCTGGGCACTTCGGCATTGGGCACGGCGTTGGCAGGGCCGCGCGCGGTGGCGACCACGCTGTCAGGCGCCACGCCGTGTTCCACCCAGGCCACCAGTGGCGTGAGCATGTCGAACTGGTCGGCGGTGGGGCCGCCCGCGCAGTGGTTCATGCCGGGCACCGGATAAAAGCGCGCGAAGTTGCTGGCGTCGCCGCCGTTGGCTGCAGCCAGGCGCTGGTACCAGTCCGTCGTGTCGTCGGACGAGAACACCGGGTCGCTCGTGCCGTGATAGACCATCAGCTTGGCGCCGCGCCCCTTGAGCGTGCCGAGGTTGGTTTCATCCGGCGGCGTCATGAACGACCAGGCGGATTCGGTGTACGTGGCGTCGGTGGCGAAGATCTTCGGTGCGTCGGTGTCCATGTTGAACGCCAGGCCATACGCGGTGAGCGACGTGATGGCCGACGCCGGCTGCGGCGTGGTCGTGAACACGAACGCCAGCGCTGCGGGATCCAGCTGGATCGAGTTGCCTTGCTTCCACGCCGCCCAGTTGCTGCCGCTGATGCCCGCGTCAAACGAAAAGCCCGAGTACAACGCCTGCCCCGCACTGTTGCGCGCGCCGGCAAACAGGTTGGCCATCACGGTCTTCTGCGCGGCGGTCAGGCAGGTGCCGTCGCGTGCCCCGGTGCAGGTCGGTACATCGTTGGCGAGGCTGAAGGCGGTCTGGCACGCCTTGAGGTTGTTGATCATGCCGTCGGTCGTGCCATCCAACGCGTCGCACTTGGCGAGCACGTGGCTGGCGACCATGGCGCGCTCCGCCGCGCTCAGGGACGTGGTGATGTCCGGAAAGCCGGCACTGGTGTTGGCCGTGGCCACCGTCGCCAGCTGCTGCGCGCTGTACACCTCGTTGATGGCCGCCTTGGGCAGATGGAAGCCCGGGTCGCCGGCAACGATGCCGTCATACGCATTGGCCGAGCGCGCAGCGGCCACCATCGCATGGCGCCCGCCGTTGGAGCACCCGCCAAAGTAGCTGCGGTCCGGCGCCTTGCCGTACACCTGCGCGATCATCGACTTGGCCATTGGCGTGAGCGTGGCGACGGCGTTGTAGCCATAGTCGAGGCGCGCCTGCGGGTCACGCCCGAACAGCGGCACCTGGCTGCCGTTATGCCCAGCATCCGAACTGATCACGGCAAACCCCGAGCCCAGCGCACTGCTCACGGGCCCGCCACCCAACGCGCCCAGCGCGGTGGCCACCGAGCCATCCAGCCCGCCGTTGGCCTGATAGAAGAAGCGACCATTCCACGCCTTGGGCAGGCGCATTTCAAAACCGATGGCGTAGGTCTTGCCGTCTACCGGGCTCACGCGCGTGTTCATGGTTCCGGTGATCAGGCAATGCTCGGGCACGGCGTTGCCGCCAACGGTCAACGTGCCTGCCGCCACGGTAGAGACGGCGGTGATGCTGGTGTTGGCAAAGCTCAGCTTGCCGGCAAAGCTCTCGCACGTGGTGGCGAGCGTCAAGCCGGTGGCAGGCGTGAGTTGTGGCAGTTGCGATGCTTGCGACGTTGATGCGTCGCCTGTGCTGTCGTCGTTGCAGCCGGCGCAGCTCAGCGCGAGGGCGAGCGCGGCCAGCGCCATGCCCCGTGACATGACGGTCTTCATGAGTCTCCTCCTGGGTGGATGAACCAGTCTTTGCCGGTTGGTCGTATTGCTGCGTTGGGATCAGCCCGCGCGGATGACAGCGGGATCGCCATCGCGATACAGCGTGTCGACCTGCTCTGCACGGTGGGTCAGCACGGCACGCTGGTTGAGCGTGCCCTTGTCGGTGATCTCGCCACGGTCCAGCGACGGCGGCGCGTCAAGCAAGCGCAGCCGCGCCACGCGCGTGGCGCTGCCGGTGGCCGTGGCGTTCAGTTCATGCAGCAGCGCGGCAAACGCGGCGCGCACGGCGGGGGCATCCAACACTTCGGCCACGCCCGCGGTGGGCGGCAGGCCAGACAGGCTGCGGCATCGCTCCACTTGCGGAAACACCAGCAAGCCGATGTCGTCACGGTTCATGCCGGCAATCACCACGTCCTGCACATACGGCGCGCCCGACGCGATTACGCGGGCGCGCAACGGCCCCACGCTCACGAAGGTTCCGGAGCTGAGCTTGAAGTCCTCCGCGATGCGGCCATCGAAGACGAGGCCTTTCTCGGGGTGCTCCGCATCGTAGAAACGCAGCGCGTCGCCGCTGCAGTAGTAGCCGTCTTCATCGAAGACCGGCGCGGCAGGCTCTTCGCCCAGGCGCCAGTAGCCACGCATGACGTGCGGCCCACGAAAGCGCGCCTCCAGCTTGTCGCCCACGGGCACGAGCTTGAGTTCGCACCCCGGCGCCGGCGTGCCGACATAGCCCGAACGCATGATTGGCCGGGTCGTAAACAGGCAGCACGGCGAGGTCTCGGTCATGCCCAGCCCGGCCATGATGCGGATGCGCTCGCCGCAGTGCTGGCCGGTCACGCGTTCCAGCCGGTCCCAGGCTTCTTGCGACAGTCCTGCACCGCCAAAGAAGTAGAGCTTCACGCGCGAGAAAAAGCGCTCGCGCAACGCCGGGTCCCGTTCCAGCGCCAGCGCGAGTTCTTCCCACCCCTTGGGCACATTGAAATACGCTGTGGGTGCGATCTCGTGCAGGTTGCGCAGGGTCTCGTCGAATTTGCCGGGCACGGGCCGGCCGTCATCGATGTAAAGCGTGCCGCCGTTGTAGAGCACGATGCCGACGTTGTGACTGCCGCCGAACGTGTGGTTCCAGGGCAGCCAGTCCACCAGCACCGGCGGCTCCTTGGCGAATTCGGGAATGGTCTGGCGCAGCATCTGCTGGTTGCTGCACAGCATGCGGTGCGTGGTCGGCACAGCCTTGGGCGCGCGTGTCGAGCCGGAGGTGAAAAGCACCTTCACCAGCGTATCGGGGCCCGTTGCGCCCTGCGCGGCATCTGCCGTCGTCACTGGCGTCTGCAGCAATGTGTCGAACGCCGTGGCGGTGCGGCCAGGCAGTACGCCGTCGCGCGTGATGACCTCCACGCCCTCCGGCACCACCGCATCAATGGCTTTGGCGAAGGCCGCGCCATCTGCCGCATAGACAAGCCCCGGCGTGAGCACGTCGAACACGTGCCGCAGCTTGCCGAAGTCCGTCGAGACCAATGCATACGGCGGCGACACCGGCGCATACGGCACACCCGCCCACATGGCGCCCAGCGCCAGCTGCAAGTGCTCAAGATCGTTGCCGGAAAGAATCGCCAGCGGGCGCTCGGTGGAGACACCGCGATCCAGCAACGCCTGGCCGATGGCGCGGGCGCGCTCCAGCATCTCGCGATACGTCAGCTTGATCCACGCGCCGTCTGCCCCGCGGCGTGCAGCCAGCACACGATCCGGATGGCGCTGAGCGCCCGCCACGAGGCAATCGGTCATGCGTTGCGGATGCTCGGCAAGCGCCTCGGTATTGCGCACGTGCCAGACAGCGCCGTCGCGCGCGTCCATCTCGCAACGCGCAGGCGCATCGCTGACGGCAACCTGCCTGTATGGGTGATTTGGCACACCTGCCGGGGGCGGCGTGTGATGCCCGGGTTGAACCTGCCGGCCTTGAGCCTGCATTTCGACGTGATTCACGTCTTGTCTCCTGAATGCGCCGCCCGTTTTATGGTTGTGGTGGGCGGCTGCCGAACTTCAGATCGGTTAAATCGGATAGTGGCGCGGCGTATTCTGCAAGGTGATCCAGCGCAGCTCGGTAAATTCCGCAATCGACGCCTTGCCGCCAAACCGGCCATAGCCACTGCTCTTCACGCCGCCAAACGGCATCTGCGCCTCGTCGTGCACTGTGGGGCCGTTGATATGGCAGATGCCCGATTCGATACGTTGCGCGACCCGCATGGCGCGCGACACATCGCGGCTGAACACGGCGGCCGACAAGCCGTATTCGCTGTCGTTTGCCAGGCAGATTGCCTCTTCATCGCCATCCACGCGCGCCACCGTCACCACGGGGCCGAACGATTCCTCGTTGTACAACCGCATGGCAGGCGTCACGCCATCCACGATGGCCGGCTGCACGATGGCGCCATCCATGTGCAAGCCGACGGGCAGCGCAGCGCCGTGCGCGCGGGCGTCTTCCACCAGCGCCTGCACGCGCCGGGCCGCATCCACGCTCACCATCGCGCCCAGTTGCGCGGTGGCGTCGGTCGGGTCACCTGCGCGAAGCGTGCGTGCCTTGGCGGCCAGCTTGTCGACGAGGGCATCGGCAATCTTGCGATCGACGATGACGCGTTCGGTCGACATGCAGATCTGCCCCTGGTTGAAGAATGCGCCAAATGCAATCGCGTCCACGGCGGCATCGAGGTCGGCATCGTCCAGCACCAGCACCGGCGCCTTGCCGCCCAGCTCCAGCAGCGCAGGCTTCAGGTGCCGCGCCGCGTGCTGCGCAATGATGCGCCCCACATGCGTCGAACCCGTGAAGTTCACGCGGCGCACGGCCGGATGCGCGATCAGGCGTTCCACCACCTGGGCGGCGTCGGCCGGGGCGTTGCTTATCACGTTGACCACGCCATCGCCCAGGCCGGCCTCCTGCAGTACGGTGCCGATGAGCCGATGCACGCCCGGACACATCTCCGATGCCTTGAGCACGACCGTGTTGCCGCATGCCAGCGGCATCGCAAGCGCACGCGTGCCCAGGATCACCGGCGCATTCCACGGCGCGATGCCGAGCACCACACCGCACGGCTGACGCACGGCCATCGCAAAGTTGCCCGGCACGTCCGACGGGATGACGCTGCCGTCGATCTGCGTGGTCATGGAGGCGGCTTCGCGCAGCATGTTGGCCGCCAGCATGACGTTGAAGCCGATCCAGTTGGGGCTGGCGCCAGTTTCGGCAGCGCCCGCGCGGATGAATGCCTCGGTGTGCTGGTCCATCAAGTCGGCCGCCTTGAGCAGGCGCTTGCGGCGCTCACCCGGCGGTAGCGCTGCCCACGCGGGGAATGCACCGGCGGCAGCCTGCACGGCGGCGTCGGCATCTTCCAGCGTGGCAGCCGCCGCACGCGAGGCGACCGCGTCGTTGACTGGATTGCGGCGCTCGAAGATGGCACCGTTTGCGGCTGGCCGGCTTTGACCGCCGATCAGCAGGGTCACATCATGCATGGGTTCTTCTCCCGGGGGCGTTGGAGGGAGCGGATCAGGCGCGCTTGTAGGCCTGCAGACCCGGCTTGATCGACTTGTCATCCAGGAACTGCTTGAGACCCTGTTCGCGGCCGCCCTCCGGGTCCCGCAGCGTGGCCTGGTCGAGCTTGGCGTACAGGTAGTCCTCGTTTTGCTCCCAGGTCAGCTCGCGGCTGCGCTTGAAGCCGTGCTTGGCGGCGCGCAGCACCACCGGGTTCTTTTCCAGCAGCTTCTCGGCCAGCGCCACGGTGCGGGCGCGCAGGTGGGCGCGCGGCACGCTCTCGTTGACGAGCCCCATGGCGGCGGCCTGCTGGCCTGTGAAGGTCTCGCCGGTCATGATGTAGTAGAGCGCCTGACGATGGCCAACGGTATCCGCCATCGCCTTGCTGACGAGGTTGCCCGGCGGGATGCCCCAGTTGATCTCCGACAGGCCGAAGGTGGCCTCGTCTGCGGCAATCGCCAGATCGCACGCCACCAGCGGCGAGAACCCGCCACCGAAGCACCAGCCGTTGACCATGGCGATGGTCGGCTTGGCGTACATGCGCAGCAGCTTCCATTGCCACTGGCAGGCATCGCGGCGGATCTTCTCCTGCAGGATCTCGGGGCCCGCGTCCACTTCGCGGAAGTATTCCTTCAGGTCCATGCCGGCCGTCCAGGCATCGCCCGCGCCGGTCAGCACCAGCACCTTGGCATCGGCATCCAGCTCCAGCGCTTCGAGCACCTGAATCATCTCCGAGTTAAGCGTCGGGCTCATGGCGTTGCGCTTCTCGGGGCGGTTGAACGTCACCCATGCAATGCCCTGGTCCACCTTTACGTCCACGGTTTGCCAGCGCCCTTGGTAATCAGCCATTTCCGTCTCCTTGATCTGTCGGCTGCTTGAGACGCCCACTGTCTTGTGTGCGGCGCGTCTCAGCTTGGTGCCAATTTAATATCAGGTAGCCTGATATAACAAGGAGATTATCATTGCCGTAAACCCTGACCCGAACGACACGTAGCAGAATGTGCGCATCTGCATAGGTGCACACCCACTCACATCCATGGCGGCCACCCGAACCAAACGCAACACACCTCAGCCCACACAAGACGGCGCACCAGCAACGTCTGCACGACTGCCCTACCTGATTGGGCGCACCGACCGCATCGTCAAGCGTCGCCTGGGCGAGGCCCTGGCGCCGCATGGGCTGACGGTCCCGCAGTTCACCGCGCTCTCGGTGCTGCATGCGCGCGGCAGCCTGTCGAACGCTCAACTGGCGGAACGCTCTTTCATGTCGCCGCAATCGGCCAATGAAGTGGTGAAGACGATGGAGGCGCGGGGCTGGGTGACGCGCACGCCCGATCCGACGCACGGCCGCATCGTCATGCTGGGCCTGACCGACGAAGCGCTCGCGCTGCTGGCGCTATGCGACGAGGCCGTCAGCCGGCTGGAGAAGGAAATGCTGCAGGGAATCGACGTCGCGCACGCGGCATTGCTGCACGATCTGCTGCTGCAATGTGGGCGGAATCTGCGCTGAGCACGCGCCTTCAGTTGCCCCGGCAGTTGCCGTTATGCAATGTAATAAAGTCTGATCATAGGAACATTCTGATCGACACCCCTCGGCGATAGAATGGCTGGTCGCCGCCGTTCGAGCGGCCTTCGTCCCCCATCAACGCACCGCGGTTCTGAAACACCTCCATGTGGATTGTCCAACTCGCGCTGCGAAGGCCGCTGACGTTCATCGTCCTCGCGCTGCTGATCCTGCTGGCGACGCCGTTTACGCTCATGCGTACGCCAACGGACATCTTTCCGGAAATCGACATTCCGGTCGTCAGCATCATCTGGAACTACAACGGCCTGCCCGCCAAGGAGATGGCCGACCGCATCGTGTCAGTCACGGAGCGCAGCCTGACGACCACCGTCAACGACATCGAGCACATCGAGTCGCAATCGTTGAACGGCATCTCGATCGTCAAGGTGTTCTTCCAGCCGACGGCCAACATCCAGACCGCGCTGGCGCAGATCGTTTCGGTGTCGCAGGCGCAGGTGCGGCAGTTGCCACCGGGGACGACTCCGCCGCTGATCATCAAGTATTCAGCGTCGAGCATTCCGATCCTGCAACTGGGCCTGTCGAGCAACACACTGTCGGAGCAGGAACTCAATGATGCGGCACTGAACTTCCTGCGCCCGCGCCTGATTACGGTGCCTGGCATCGCCGTGCCGTTCCCGTATGGCGGCAAGAGCCGGCAGATCACGGTCGATCTCGACACGCAGAAGCTGCTGGCGCAGGGCCTGACACCGGTGGACATCGTCAACGCGGTGGGCGCGCAGAACCTGATCCTGCCGGCCGGCACGCAAAAGATCGACGCCACCGAATACGGTGTCACGCTCAACGGTACGCCGGGCAGCATCGCCGCGCTCAACGCCATTCCGGTCAAGACCAGCAACGGCGCCACGCTCTACCTGGGCGACGTGGCCCATGTGCGCGACGGTTTCTCGCCGCAGACCAACGTGGTGCGCCAGGATGGCCAGCGCGGCGTGCTGCTGTCCATCCTGAAGAACGGCGGCGCATCAACGCTGGATATCGTCAACAACATCCACAAGCTTCTGCCGGCCGCGGCCGCCGCGCTGCCTCAAGACCTGAAGATCACGCCACTGTTCGATCAGTCGCTGTTCGTGAAGGCGGCCATCGAAGGGGTGATCCGGGAGGCGATCATCGCCGCGTGCCTGACGGCCGCGATGATCCTGCTGTTCCTCGGCAACTGGCGCAGCACGGCCATCATTGCGGTGTCGATTCCGCTGTCGATCCTCTCGTCGATCATAGTGCTGCATCTGATTGGCGAGACCATCAACCTGATGACACTGGGCGGCCTGGCGCTCGCGGTCGGGATTCTGGTGGACGATGCCACCGTCACCATCGAGAACATCGAGCGCCACCTGCACGAAGGCAAGGAGCCTGTTACCGCCATCCTGGACGGCGCCGCCGAGATTGCCGTGCCGGCCTTCGTGTCGACCCTTTGCATCTGCATCGTGTTCGTGCCGATGTTCTTCCTCACGGGCGTGGCGCGCTACCTGTTCGTGCCGATGGCCGAAGCAGTGATCTTCGCGATGCTGGCGTCGTATGTGCTGTCGCGCACGCTGGTGCCGACGCTGGTGATGATGCTCATGACCGGGCACACGCATGGCGCCGGGAAAGCCGACGCAAAACCGAGCACGTTCGGCCGCATCTATCGGGCGTTCAACACACAGTTCGAGCACATGCGCGGCAACTACGCCGCCATCCTGGGCGGCCTGCTGGAATACCGCCGCGTGTTCGCGCTGTCGTTCCTGGGCTTCTGCGTGGCATCGTGCGCGCTGTTCCTGGTGCTCGGCCGCGACTTCTTCCCGGATGTGGATGCGGGCCAGATCCGCCTGCACATGCGTGCACCGTCGGGCATGCGCATTGAAGAGACAGCGCGCCTGGCCGACGAAGTGGAAACGGCCATCCGACAGATCATTCCCGAGAAAGAGCTGTCGACCATTCTCGACAACCTGGGCGTGCCGAACTCGGGGATCAACCTGTCGTACAGCAACGCGGGCACCATCGGCACGCTGGATGGCGAAATCCTGATCGCCCTGCACGAAGGCGAGCGCAAACCCAGCGCCGAATACATCCGCCGCCTGCGCGAAGAATTGCCGAAGCGGTTTCCCGGCGTTGAGTTCGCGTTCCAGCCTGCGGACATCGTCAGTCAGATCCTGAATTTCGGCCTGCCGTCGGCCATCGACGTGCAGTTCTCCGGCGCCGACGTGGCCACCAACCAGCAGCTCGCGGGCGTGCTGGCCAACCGCATCAAGCAGATTCCGGGCGCGGTGGATACACATGTGCACCAGCGCTTCGATCAGCCCACGCTGGCCTTGAACATGGACCGCACCCGCATCCAGCAGGTGGGCCTGGAAGGGCGCGACGTGGCGCAGAACCTGCTGGTATCGCTCAGCTCCAGCTTCCAGACCTCGCCCACGTTCTGGCTGAACCCGATCAACGGCGTGGTGTATCAGGTTGCCGTCACAAGCCCGCAGTACCGCGTTGACTCCCTTGACGCGCTGCTGCGCACGCCGGTGGCGGGCTCGCGCGGTGGCGCTGCCCAGGCGGGCGGCCCGCAGTTGCTGGGCAACCTCGTACAGGTCAGCCCCGGGGTGCAGCCGCAGGTCGTCTCGCATTACGACATCACGCCCGTGGTGGATGTATACGCCGCCGTGCAGGGCCGCGACCTGGGCGCCGTCGCCAAGGAAGTGCAGAAAGCCGTCGACGACATCCGCCCCAAGCTGCCGCGCGGCGCGCAGGTCACGGTACGCGGCCAGGTGAAGACGATGGAGTCGTCGTTCCTCGGCCTGGGCGTGGGGCTGGTGATGGCGATCGTGCTGGTGTACCTGCTGATCGTCGTGAACTTCCAATCGTGGATCGACCCGCTCATCATCGTGACTGCCCTGCCGGCAGCGCTGGCGGGCATCGCGTGGATGCTGTTCGTGACGGGGACCACGCTGTCGGTGCCGTCACTCACGGGCGCCATCATGACGATGGGCGTGGCGACGGCCAACTCGATTCTGTTGATCTCGTTTGCGCGTGAGCGATTGGCCGAAGGCATCGCGCCTGTGCAGGCTGCGCTGGAAGCGGGGGCCACCCGCCTGCGCCCGGTGCTGATGACGGCCCTGGCGATGATCATCGGCATGGTGCCCATGGCATTGGGCCTGGGCGAAGGCGCAGAACAGAACGCGCCGCTTGGGCGCGCGGTGATCGGCGGTCTACTGTTTGCGACCGTCTCGACCCTCTTCTTTGTTCCGGTGGTGTTTGCCAGCGTGCACAACAGATTGCAGCGGCGCGCCGCCCGGCGTAGTCACGATTTGCGGGGAAGCGAAGGACATGTCTGAACAAACATCCGGTGCCCATTCTGGGCCGCATTCTGGGCATCCAGCGGACGGCCCGCCCCACCACGTCGTCACGGTTGACCCGATCGAACAGGTCGACCGCGGCCCCGCCATGCGCCGGGCACGCTGGGTCGTGATTGCCGTCGGGGTGGTGCTCGCGCTGGGCGCCGCGCGCACGCTGGTCGGCCGGTACTACAACGCGCATGCGCTGGAACGGCAGGTGAACGCGCAGACCAGCCGCTACGTCACCACCATCGCCCCCAAACCGGCCAGCGCCAACCGCGAACTGACGCTGCCGGGCACGCTGCAGGGCTACGTTGAGTCGCCCATCTATGCGCGCACCAGCGGTTACGTGCTGCGGTGGTTCAAAGACATCGGTGCGCACGTCGACAAGGGCGAAGTGCTGGCGCTGCTCGACACGCCGGAAGTCGACCAGGAACTGAACCAGGCACAGGCGACACGCAATCAGGCCGCCGCACGCAAGGCATTGGCGCAGACCTCGCTCACGCGCTGGCAGAACCTGCGCCAGAAAGACGCCGTCTCGCAACAGGAACTGGACGAGCGCACCAGCGCCGCCAATCAGGCCCAGGCCGACCTGGCTGCTGCTGAAGCCAACGTGCGCCGTCTGCAGGAACTGCAAGGTTTCCGCCGCGTGGTGGCCCCGTTTGCGGGTGTGGTGATCAAGCGCAATGTCGATGTGGGCACGCTGGTCAATGCCGGCAATGCGGGGGCCAATCGCGAGCTGTTCACGCTTGCGCAGACCGATCCGCTGCGCATCTACCTCTATGTGCCGCAGGCATATTCGCAACAGGTGAAGGTCGGGCAGGACGTGGCCGTGACGCTGGCCGAACTGCCGGGCCAAACCTTCCACGGCACCATCGCGCGCGCCTCGGGCGCTATCGACGCCACCACGCGCACCATGCAGGTGGAAGTGCAGTTGCCCAACAAGGACGGGCGTCTGCTGCCCGGCGCCTATGTGCAGGTTGCCATCAAGGGCAAAGCCAGCGGCGACGAAGCCAGCGCCAGCGCGAAGCCAGATGCACAGGTTGCCTTCACGGTGCCGACCAACACGCTGCTCTTCCGCAAGGAAGGCCCGCGCATTGCCGTGGCGGAAAACGGCCACGTGGACCTGCGCCCCGTCACCATCGGACGCGACTACGGCCGTACGGTTGAAATCGTCTCGGGCCTGAAAGCAACGGACGCGCTGATCCTGAACCCGGCCGATTCCATCGAGCAGGGCGAAGCGGTGACCATCGTCACGCCGGCCCCGGCATCAACGCCCGCGGCTTCCGCGCCGCACGCATCATGATCGGCCGACCGCGACTGCGTACCACCGCGCTGGCGACATCGATGATCGCCGCGCTGGTCGGCTGCTCGCTCGCGCCGACCTACGAGCGCCCGGCCATGGACGTGCCCGCGCACTGGCAAACCGAAGCGCCCTGGCGCGCCGCGCAACCCGCAGACGCCGCGCCCAAAGGGCCATGGTGGCAGCGCTTCAACGATCCGCAGCTCGACAAGCTCGTCACACAGGCGCTGGCGCACAACCAATCGCTCAAGGTCGCGTTGTCGAACCTGGTGCAGGCGCAGGCTCAGACGCGCGTGGCCCGCGCAAGCCTGTTGCCGACCATCACAGCCACCAGCAACGACACGCGTACGCGCACGTCGTCGGAACGGCCGCTCTCTTCATACACGAGCCCGACGATGTCGACGGTGCAAAGCGATTTCGTCCTGCGCGCCGACGCGAGCTATGAAGCCGATCTGTTCGGCCGCGTGCGCAACACCGTCGCCAACGCTGCCGCCAGTGAAGAGCAGGCCGGCGCCAATCTCGAGAACTTCCGCCTGCTGCTCGCCGCACAGGTCGCCACCACCTGGTACAACCTGCGCGAAACCGACGCGGAAATCGCCGTGGTGCAGGAAGGTCTGGCGCTGCAGCGCAAGGCGCTCGATTTCGTCACCTCACGGCATCAGGACGGCGTGGCCTCGGGGCTTGATCTGGCCCAGCAACAGGCGCTGGTGGACAGCACCGCCACGCAGGCCGAACTGCTGACCAAGCAACGCGCGCAGTACGAACACGCGCTGGCTACGCTGGTCGGTACACCGGCACCGGCCTTTCATCTGGACCCTGCACCGCTTGCGGGCACCGCGCCGCAGATTCCGGTGGCGCTGCCTTCCGACGTGATCGAACGGCGCCCCGACGTCGCCGCCGCTGAACGGGGCGCTGCTGCCGCCAACGCGCAAGTCGGCGTGGCGCGCGCTGCGTTCTTCCCGAGCGTGATGCTCAACGGCGGCGCCGGTTGGGAAAGCCGCGATCTTGCGCTGTTGTTTTCTGCGCCCACGCTGTTGTGGTCGTTCGGCACGCAGATCGCCCAGACGGTGTTCGACGCCGGCCGCACGCGGGCGCGTGTGGACTTTGCCAACGCGGCCTACCAGGGCGCGATCGCCAACTACCGGCAGACGGTACTGGGCGCGTTGCAGGAAGTGGAAGATGGCCTTGCCGGCCTGCAATCGCTGGACCGTGCGGCAAACCAGGCGCGCCATGCCGTGGAAAGCGCCCGCAAGGTCTATGACATTGCGAGCGTGCGCTACGAGGGCGGGCTCGCAACCTCGTTGGACGTGATCACCGCGCAGCAATCGCTGTTGAACAACCAGCGCACGGCCGTGCAGATTCTCGGCCAGCAGATGACGACGAGCGTGTTCCTCGTCAAGGCGGTGGGCGGCGACTGGAACCACGCCGCAGCCGCGCCGGCGGCCACGCGGTAGGCGTCAGGCAACGCGGCGCAGGAAACCCGCGCCAACAAAGAGGCCGCCCAGCCAGCTCAGCGTGAGCGCCACGGCAACGAGCAGTTCAAGCAGATCGGTGCCGTCGCCAGGCACGCGCAGCGCCAGCGCAATCACCGCAGCCATCAGCACGCCCGCAGCCAGCACGCTCACAAGCAACGCACCAAGCCCGGTCGACAACGTGCGCACGACCGGCGGATGGACATGCGCCGGCGGACACAGCTCAGACATGCGCGCCCGCACATAGGCCGCCGTGCGGGTGCCGTCGGTGGCATCGGCGTGATGCCGCATCACGTGCATCCAGGTTCGGGTGTCGAGCACACCGGAACTCAGTTCTTGGGCAACGCGCCGTAGCGCCGCGCGTTCGCGTGCGTGGTCGGTGGCGTCAGAGGGCGTTTCATTGGGGGCGGGCTTGTCGAACACGGCCGGTGCTGCAGCAGGATCGGTCAGCCGCACCTCATGCCGATAGGTCACACGCACGCGGCGCGAAAACCAGATGTACGCTGCCGAGCCGATGAGCAGCAGCGCCTCCGCTGCCAGCAGCAGCGTGATCGGCATGCGCCCTGCCGTGCCGCCGGAGGCTTGTGTCGTCCACGCATGAATGCCGCCGCTCATGGCCAGCGTAGACAGCAACTGGAGCAGGCCGTATCCGAGCCACACCATCGGAAACCAGCGCACACGCAAGAAAGCCAGGGTAACGAGCCCCAGCGGGAAAACGAGCCCAGCGAGCGCCGGTACCGCCCCGATTGGCCCTCCATTGGCTTCGCCGAGCGTGAGCATCATGCCCATCGCCAGCACGATCGCCAGCGCTGGCAGCGTGTTCAGCCACAGCAGCGTCACGAGCCAGCCGCGCACGCCGTACAGGCGATGCGCCCGTGCGCGCGCCGCCGAAATTGCCATCCAACTCTCTTGCATGAAGCTCCCCGACCGGGTCTGCCATGCGTCGCATGTGGCGCAGCATGACTTCGGAATTTTCGCGATTGTGTCACCGGGGCAAGTCAGTTGCCCCCCTCCAAAGTGGGGACAGCCGCACATTGTCGCCAATGTCTTGCCGCATCCAATGCTGGCAAGGCTTTGCGGGTGATTAGTTGTTCTTAATTCAGATATTGAAAACGCTGAGTGTTGTATTGGCGCCTGCGCGCAAGCGCTCCAGCACGGTGAACCCCTGCATGTCCGCTCCGCATACCGGGCCGAACCATTTGCATGTCATGTGGGCAACCAGGCTCTTTACACTCGCTGCAAACCAGAAGGAAGCCGATATGCGCCCACACCGTCTGCCGCAGTGCCTGCTGTCCGCCCTCACCCTGAGCCTTGCGCTCGCCGGCGCCGCCAGTGCCGCGCCGGGGCCTGAACCGGTCGACATCCTGATCCGCAACGGCACCGTGGTCGATGGCAGCGGTGGCGCGCCGTTCGTAGCTGACGTTGGCATCCGCAATGACCGCATCGTGCTGGTGCAGCCCTCCGCCGCGGGCGTGCAGGCGAAGACGGTGCTCGATGCGCGCGGGCTGGTGGTGGCGCCGGGTTTTATTGATCCGCATACGCACGCCTATCACAACCTCGTCTCCAAAGACCGTCACCAGAACTTGCCCTATCTGCTGCAGGGCGTGACGACGGTGGTGATCGGCAACGACGGCATCGTGCTCGAAGCCGACGGGCCGGACCTCGATCGCATCGGGCCGACGCTCAAGGCGCTGGAAGCCAATCGCATCGGCACCAACGTAGCCATGCTGGTGGGCCACAACGCCGTGCGCCACCGCGTGATGGGCGACGCGGACCGCGCCCCCACCGCTGACGAACTCAAAGCCATGCAGAGCCTGATGGAAGACGGCATGCGCGACGGCGCATTTGGCATGTCGACGGGCCTCGTGTACACGCCCGGCGTGTTCGCCAAAACGGACGAGGTGGTGGCGCTGGCCAAGACGGTGGCCGCGCGTGGCGGCATCTACGACACGCACCTGCGCGATGAGGGCAACTTCCGCACTGGCCTTGTCAATGCGGTGAAAGAGGCGCTGGACATCGGCCGGCAGTCGGGCATTCCGATCCACATCTCGCACATCAAGGCGCTGGGTGTGGATTCGTGGGGCAAGAGTGCGGAGGTCATCGGGCTGATGCGTGAAGCGCAGGCCGGCGGCATGAACGTATCGGCAAGCCAATATCCGTACACAGCGTCGAGCACACACATCATTCCGGCGCTGGTGCCGGGCTGGGCACGCGACGGCGGCAACGATGCGCTGCTCAAGCGGCTGGAAGATCCCGCCACGCGTGCGCGCATTGCCGCCGACATGGAAAAGGCCATGCAACAGCGCAACGGGCCGGCGGCGCAGGTGCTGATTTCCACCAAGCCCGAATACAACGGGCAATCGCTCGCAGCGCTGGGCAAGAAGCTGGGCGTGAGCCCCGTCGATGCGGCCATCAGCGTGATCCAGCACGGCGGCACGAACATCGTGTCGTTCAACATGAGCGACGCCGATCTGGAAGCCTTCATGAAGGAGGATTTCGTGGTGGGTGGCTCCGACGGCATTGCCGGGCACCCGCGCGAGGCCGGCACCTTCGCGCGCCGCATCGGCGAATACGTGACGCGCAAACACGTGATGACGCTGCCGTTTGCCGTTCGCCAGGCCAGCGCGCGCACCGCTGAGATTTTCGGCATCAAAGACCGCGGCACTGTGGAGGCAGGCAAGTTTGCCGACTTGGTCATCTTCGACCCCGCCACCTACGCCGACCGTGCGAGCTATGAACAGCCGGGGCTGCCGCCCGTGGGCGTGCGCTGGGTGCTGGTCAACGGCACGGTGGCGGTGGCCGACGGCAAGGCTGTGCCGGATGTTCTGGCGGGCCGGGTCCTACGCAAGCCAGCCGTTCAGATCACGTCGCCAAGTTCGCGCACGTCGGTGCCGGTGCAGCACGCGAGTATCTCGGCCGGTTCCTCGCTGATGGACAGATAGACATGCCCGACTGCGCTGTCGAAGTACAGGCTGTCGCCGGGTGCCAGGCGGAAGGTGTCGCCGTTTTCGAAGCGCAGTTCGATCTCGCCGCCCAGCACAAAGACGAATTCTTCGCCGGGGTGGCGGATGTAATCCGGAAAATCATCGACCGAGCGTGCGCGGATGTGCGCGCGCATCGGCAACATGCGTTTGCCGGTCAACGCGTCGGCCAGCATGCCGTACTCGTAATTCGGCGTGTCATAGATGACTTGGCCGCCCGAGGGCGTGAAGGTCGGACGTAATGGTCCGGCATCCGGCGTGCGGCGCCGGCCGAGCAGTTGCTCGAACTCCAGCCCGAGCGCCTGCGCCAGTCCGGCGAACTTCTCATACGTCAGTGCAATGTCGCCGCGCTCGGCCTTGGAAATGGTCGACAGCGCCACGCCAGAGCGCTCCGACAGCTCTTGCAGCGTCAGCCCGCGCGCCTTGCGTGCCTCGCGAATGCGCGCGCCGACCTCTTGGTGATTGAGCTGCGCCGGTGCCTCTTCAATGGGTGGATGGGCCTGGATAGCCGCTTTTGCGCTCGATGCCACGCATGTCTCCGGGTTTTCTCGTATACGAGAATTTGATTTTTCTCGTATACGATAACTCAAACCCTCCCCAGCCTCCAACCTAGGAGAGCAGCCCGTGTCGACACTCGCCCTCGACAGCCGCCCCGCGCTGTCACGCACGCAAGTCATTGCCGCTACCACCATCGGCACAGCGCTGGAGTTCTACGACTTCACCATCTACAGCTACTTCGCCATCCAGATCGGGCAACTGTTCTTTCCATCGGCATCGCCGGTGAACCAGTTCCTCCTGTCGATCGGGGTGTTTGGCGTGGGCTTTGTGGTGCGACCGCTGGGCGGCGTCATCATCGGTGCCTATGCCGACCGCGCAGGCCGCAAGAAGGCGATGGTGCTGACCATCATGATGATGGCGCTGTCGTGCGCGCTGATCGCCACGGCGCCCACCTACGCCACGGCCGGCATCTTCGCGCCGATGATCGTGCTTGCCGCGCGCCTGATGCAGGGCTTTGCAGCAGGTGGCGAATTCGGGCCCGGCACCACGCTGCTGGTCGAGTACGCCAGCGACCGCACGCGGGCGTTCTTTGCGAGCTGGAACTTTGCCGCAACCGCATTGGGGCTCGCGCTGGGCGCGGCGGTCGCCACGCTCATCAACGTGACGCTGTCCAAAGAGGCGGTACTCGCCTGGGGCTGGCGGCTGCCGTTCCTCCTGGGCATTTTTGCGGCCCCGGCCGGTATGTTGATCCGCCGCCGGCTGGAAGAAACGCTCGACCGCCGTGACGCGGCGCCCAGCCATGTCAAACCGCAGGGTGCCCTCAAGGCCGCACTGACCACACATCTGAAGCTGACCATTCTCGGCACCTTTGCGGAGCTAGGCGGCTCGGTGTCGGTGTACATCACTGCGTTCTTCCTGCCGAGCCACGCGGTGCGCACGCTGCATATGTCGCCCACGGCGGCGGTGGCTTCCGGCGTGGTCAGTTCGCTCGTCCTGTTTGTGGCCGCTCCGATTGCGGGGCGCCTGGCAGATCGCTACACCCGCAAGCGCTTGCTCGTCACCTCGCGCGTCATCATGCTGCTGGCGGTGTACCCGGCGTTTGCCTTCCTGGGCGCGCATCCAACGCCGCTGACGCTGTATGCGGTATCCGCATTGCTGGCGGTGTTCGTGGCCGCGCAGATCGTGCCCGTGCTGGTGATGATCCCGGAGCTGTTTCCCAAGCATGTGCGCGCCACCGGCATTGCACTCACGTATGTGGTGAGCGCATCGTTCTTCGGCGGGTTCTCGCCGTTCATCGCGAGCTGGCTGGTGGAGCGCACCGGCAACCCGCTGGCGCCGGCGTGGTACGTGGCGACCGCATGCCTGGTGTCACTGGTGCCGGTGATCTGGCTGCGGGACCGCACCGGTGAAGCGCTTTAAGGGGAATATTCATGTCGCACAACGACCCGCTCGTCAGCCTGTCTGCGGTGGAACTGCGCCGGTTGATCGGCGCCAAGGAAATCTCGCCCGTCGAGCTGCTCGACGCCTGCATCGAGCGGATCGAAGCCATCAATCCTGCCGTGAATGCCGTCACGGCGACTTGCTTTCCGCAGGCACGCGAAGCCGCAAAAGCCGCAGAGCGCGCCGTGCTCAATGGCGAACCGCTGGGCCTGCTGCACGGCCTGCCGCTGGGCGTGAAGGATCTGGAAGACACAGCGGGCCTGTTGACGACGTATGGCTCACCCACCGCGCGCAGCAACGTGCCGACGCAGGATGTCTTGCTGGTCGAACGCCTGCGCGCAGCCGGCGCCGTGCTGGTGGCAAAGACCAACGTGCCGGAGTTCGGTGCCGGCGCCAACACGCGCAACCCGGTGTGGGGCGCGACAGGCAACCCGTTCAACCCGATGCTGAATGCGGGCGGCTCGTCGGGTGGTGCGGCAGCCGCGCTGGCGTGCGACATGCTGCCCGTCTGCACCGGCTCAGACACCGGCGGCTCGCTACGCATTCCGGCCTCCAAATGCGGTGTGGTCGGCTTTCGGCCATCGCCGGGGCTGGTGCCGAATTCGCGCAAGAAGCTCGGCTGGACACCCATTTCGGTGGTTGGCCCGATGGGGCGCACGGTGGCCGAAGCCTGCCTGCAACTGGCCGCCACGGCGGGCCTGTCGGCAAGCGATCCGCTCAGCTTTCACGTCGATCCGCTGAGCTTTGCCACGCCCGCGCCCATCGACCTGTCCTCGCTGCGCGTCGGCTGGACGGAAGACTTCGGCTGCTGCGATGTCGACGCCAGCATCCGCGCGGTCTTCCGCGAGCGCATTGCCGCCATCGCGCCGATGTTCCAATCGTGCGAGCCCGTGCAGTTCGATCTGGGCGAGGTGCATCGCTGCTTTGACGTGATCCGCGCAGAGAGCTTCGTCGCCGGCCTGCATGAGGCCTACACGCGCGACCCGGCCTCGATCGGGCCGAACTCGCGCGCCAACTACGAGCTGGGCGCCGCCATGACGCTCGCTGACTGTGCGTGGGCCCAGGCGGAGCAAACACGCATCCTCAAGCGCTTCCAGGCGGCCTTCGGCCAGTACGACGTGATCCTGTCGCCGACGACGCCGGTGTCGCCGTTTCCGTGGAGCGAGCTGTATGCCACGCACATCGATGGGCGTGCGCAAGAGAACTATTACCGCTGGCTGGCGCTGACGTACGTCGTCACGCTGACCACGCACCCGGCGCTGTCATTGCCGTGCGGCGTTGACCACGCCGGCATGCCGTTCGGCCTGCAGATCGTCGGGCCCTTCCACGGCGACCGCAAGACGCTTGCCGTGGCGCATGCGCTTGAGCAGGTTTTCGACGCGTCTGCTACGCTGCGGCGGCCGCGGCCGGACCTCGCCAAGCTCACGCAGCCGACGCCGGCACTCCAATCCATCGTCACCGCACCGCCGGTGTTCGATGCCGCCACGAGCGGCATGGGCACCTCGGCCGTCTGAACCTACAACGACCTCCTCGACATGACCGATATCCAACGCCTCCACACCAACGCCCGCATGAGCCAGATCGTAATCGCCAATGGCATCGTGCATCTGGCCGGGCAAGTGCCCGACGTCGACTTCAAGTCGGTGACGGAGCAGACCAACAACATCCTCGAGCGCATCGATACCCTGCTGGCCGAAGCGGGCGTGGACAAGACGCGACTGATTTCCGCCAACATCTGGCTGACCGACGCCAAATACTTTGCCGAGCTGAACGCCGCCTGGGAAGCCTGGGTGCCGGCCGGCCACGCGCCTACGCGCGCCTGCGTGCAGTCGGGCCTGATGCGCCCGGGCATTGACGTCGAGATCGCCGTCACGGCATTGGCCAAGCCTTAAGGAGCGGCTCGCCATGCGCTTTGACACCCTTGTGCTGGGCGCCGGCATTGTCGGCGTATCGGTGGCGGTGCATCTGCAGCAACGCGGGCGCGCCGTCGCCCTTGTGGACCGCCGTGCGCCGGGCTTTGAGACGTCGTTCGGCAATGCCGGGCTGATCCAGCGTGAGGGTGTGTATCCGTATGCGTTCCCGCGCGACCTGTCGACGCTGTTGCGTTATGCGAGCAATACGTCGGCCGACGTGCATTACCACCCCGGCGATCTGCTCCGGCTGCTGCCGTTTCTGTGGCAGTACTGGCGCAACTCGGAGCCGACGCGGCACGCGGCGATTGCACGTGCGTATGCACCGCTCATCGCGCACAGCGTGAGCGAGCATCGCGCGCTGGCAGAAGCGGCCGGTGCCACAGGGCTGATCCGCCCCAGTGGCTGGATCAAGGTCTTCCGCAACGCCGCCACGCAGGACAAGGAAACGCGCAACGTGGAACGCTGGCAACGCGAGTACGGCGTCGCCTTTGAAGCGCTCGACCCGGTGCGCCTGCGCAGCGTTGAACCGCATCTGGACACATCGCTGCTGGGCGGCCTGCGCTACACGGAAGCGGATTCCGTGAGCGACCCAAACGCGCTGGTCACGGCCTACGCAAAGTATTTCGAGCAACTCGGCGGCCGCCTGTTTGAGGCTGATGCCAACACGCTCACGCCCAACGCACCGTGGCTGCTGCAAACCAAAGTAGGCGAGCTGCGCGCCGACAACGTCGTCATCGCCATGGGCCCCTGGGCGGACGTCATCACCTCACGCCTGGGCTACAGCCTGCCGCTGGCCGTCAAGCGCGGGTATCACATGCACTACGCGCCTGCGCAAGGTGCGCAGTTGAACCATCCCGTGCTTGATGCCGACGGCGGGTATGTGCTGGCGCCGATGGCGCGGGGCATCCGCCTGACCACCGGCGCGGAACTCGCGCACCGCGATGCACCCAAGACGCCCGTGCAACTCAACGCCGTCGAGCCCGTCGCCCGCAAGCTCTTTCCACTGGCAGAACGGGTGGATGCGGAACCGTGGATGGGCGCTCGCCCCTGCACGCCCGACATGTTGCCGATCATCGGGCCGGCGCCGCACCATCCAAGCCTGTGGTTCGCGTTCGGCCATGCACACCACGGCCTGACGTTGGGGCCGATTACCGGGCGATTAATTGCGGAAATGATGGCGGGCGAGACACCCACCGTGGATGTTCGCCCGTTCCGTGCACAACGCTTCTGGGATTCAGCGCGCTAGTTCAACCCGCCCTGGCACAGGTACTTGATCGACAGATAGTCGTCAAGCCCGTACTTGGAGCCCTCACGGCCGTAGCCCGACTCCTTCACGCCGCCAAAGGGCGCCGCCTCGCTGGCAAGCGCGCCTTCGTTGATGCCGACAATGCCCGCTTCCAGCGCGCGTGATACCCGCTCGATGCGGCGGATGTCCTGCGTGTAGAAGTACGACGCGAGGCCGAACGGCGTGTCGTTGGCGGCCAGCACGGCTTCGGCTTCATCGACAAAGCGGAACAGCGGCGCAACGGGGCCGAACGTTTCTTCGCCACACAGTGCCATGCCGCTGTTGGCGTCGGCCAGCACGGTGGGCGCATAGAAGTGTTCGCCAACTTCCGGCAAGCGCTTGCCACCGGCCAGCACGCGCGCACCGTTGGCGACGGCGTCCTGCACGTGGCGTTCGATCTTGTCGACGGCGCGAGCGTTGATCATCGGGCCGATCTGCGCATCCGGATCGGTGGCGGGTGCGACTTTCAGCGCGGAAACCCGCTCGGCCAGCATGGCGCCAAAGCGCTCATACACGCCGGCCTGCACATAGACGCGATTCGGGCACACGCACGTCTGGCCGCCGTTGCGGAACTTGGCCGCCAGCAAACCCGTGATGGCCGCATCGAGGTCCGCGTCGTCAAACACGATGAACGGCGCGTTGCCGCCCAGCTCCAGCGACAGCTTCTTCAGCGTGCCCGCCGACTCGCGCGCCAGATACTTGCCTACCGGCGTCGAGCCCGTGAAGGTGATCTTGCGCACGCGGCTGTCGTGCAGCCAATCGGCCACGGCTTCGATGCCGCGATCACGCGAGGCGGAAATCATGTTCAGCACGCCCGGCGGCAGCCCCGCTTCCTGCGCAAGCTGCGCGAGTGCCAGCGCCGTGAGCGGCGTGTCTTCGGCCGGCTTGGCGACAACGGTACAGCCCGCCGCCAGCGCCGGCGCGATCTTGCGCGCAATCATCGCCAGCGGGAAATTCCACGGTGTGATGGCCGCCACGATGCCCACGGGCTCCTTGACGGCGCTCATGCGTTTGCCGCGCTGCTGCTGCGGAATCAGATCGCCGTAGATGCGCGTAGCCTCATCGGCAAACCACGCGACGTACGAGGCGCCGTACATGACTTCGCCGCGCCCTTCGGCAAACGGCTTGCCTTGCTCCAGCGAAATCAGCCGCCCCAGCGCATCGGCATTGGCAACGATGGCCGCGTGCCAGCGGCGCAGGACGGCCGCGCGCTCGGCCGGCAGCGTGTCGCGCCACGCGGGAAAGGCGCGCGCGGCCGCGTCGGTGGCGGCGCGCGCATCAGCGGCGCTGCTGTCGGGCACGTTGGCGATGAGGCTGCCGGTGGCGGGGTCCGTCACGGCAAAGCGCGCGCCGTCGGTGCCGGCAACCCACTGGCCGTCGATCAGGTTGTCGGTGCGCACGAGCCCCGCCTGGCGGAGTTGGTCGAAGCTGAAAGCCATCGTCGAGTCCTTCAAGCCGTTCAACCGAGGTGCGCGGCAATCGCCTCGCCCACCTGCGTGGTGTTGGCGGTGCCGCCCAGGTCTGGCGTGCGGGGGCCTTCCTTCAACACGGTCTCGATGGCCGCGACAATGGCGTCGTGCGCCGCACGGCCTTCGCCCTGGCTTTCGGTCAGGAAGTCCAGCATCAGCGCCGCCGACCAGATCATCGCAATTGGGTTGGCGATGTTCTTGCCGTAGATGTCCGGCGCCGAGCCGTGCACCGGCTCGAACAGCGAAGGGAAGGTGCGATCCGGGTTCAGGTTGGCGGAAGGCGCCAGGCCAATCGTGCCCGTCGTCGCGGGGCCAAGATCGGACAGGATGTCGCCGAACAGGTTGGTGGCGGCCACCACATCGAAACGGCCCGGCTGCAGCACGAAGCGCGCGGTCAGGATGTCGATGTGCTGCTTGTCGAGCGTGACGTCGGGATAGTTTTGCGCGACTTCCTCAGCGCGCTTGTCCCACCACGGCATGCTGATG
>Ga0068854_100000267_pt1 | contig 35526 bp, 33 predicted proteins | sample KBSCornC42_FD_66590 | JGI IMG/M metagenome (GOLD analysis project Ga0068854, IMG submission 66590) | Corn rhizosphere microbial communities from Kellogg Biological Station, Michigan, USA - KBS Corn C4-2 | ecosystem: Host-associated > Plants > Roots > Rhizosphere > Soil ... | reverse complement strand
AGCGGCATGAAGACCAAGGCCGTGAAGAAGGGCGACAAGTACGTCATCAGCGGCTCCAAGTGCTTCATCACCAACGGCACCTACGCCGACTACTTCACCGTCTTCGCCAAGACTGACCCGGAGGCCGGTCACCGCGGCATCAGTGCCTTCGTCGTCGACGCCGACCTCCCCGGGGTCTCCGTTGACAAGAAGGAGGACAAGATGGGTCAGCGGGCCTCCAACACCGCGACCATCTCCTTCGACGAAGTCGAGATCCCGGCCGAGAACCTCCTGGCCGAGGAAAACAAGGGCTTCAAACTGGCGATGATGACCCTCGACCGGACCCGGCCGGGCGTCTCGGCGATGGCCGTCGGGATCGCCCGCGCCGCGCTCGAGTACGCCACGGACTACTCGAAGGAACGGGTCCAGTTCGGCGTCCCGATCGCGATGCACCAGGCGATCCAGTTCATGATCGCCGACATGGCAACCAAGGTTGAGGCCGCCCGTCTGCTGGTCTGGAACTCAGCGTTCCTGCTCGACCAGGGTGTCCGCAACAGCAAGGTCTCCTCGATGGCGAAGCGCTTTGCCGCCGACTCGGCGATGGAGGTCACCACCGACGCCGTCCAGGTCTACGGTGGCTACGGCTTCATCAAGGAGTACCCGGTCGAGAAACTGATGCGCGACGCGAAGATCATGCAGCTCTACGAGGGCACCAGCCAGATCCAGCGCCTGGTCATCGCCAAAGAAGTGCTGCTCCCGCGTCAGCCCGAAAACACGTCGGCGCCGGACGCGAAGGCCCAGGCCTCCGAGCAGAGCCAGTCCGAGCAGGCCGCCGCAACGGTCTAGCTCTAAGCGCCAAGCGTTTCACCAAGCCGCCGGTCCCCGGGCCGGCGGCTTTTTTGCGCTCGTAGCGCGGTCGAGGGACTAAAAACAGGCTGGGTGGGGGAAGAGACAGGAGGGTGGTTGAGCTTAGTTTCGGTATGCGGAACGAAGCTCAACCACACCCGCGGGGGGAGGGGAGGCATCAGGCGCTCGCGGCGCTTGCGAGTCGCCAGCACGGGATCGTTTCAGTGGGGCAATTGCAGGCTTCTGGGTATTCGAAAGCCGCAATCAGTCGAGCCTGTAATGCGGGTCGCTTGCACTCTCTAGACCGCAGCGTCTATGCGGTAGGGCATACGAATCTGTCGCTGCATGGACAGTGCCTGGCGGCAGTTTTCGCTTGTGGGCCGGGGGCAGTGCTGAGCCATTACTCGGCGGCTTGGTTGCACGGTTTGGCGCGGTGGAAGCCGGAGCCGTTTCATGTCACGGGGCCGGTGGCGCGGCGGCCGCGGATGCCGGTGCGGATCCATAGGACGCGGCGGCTGGTGCCTGCGGATTGGTTATTGGTCGAGGAGATCCCGGTCTCCGCGGTGCCTCGCCTGCTGTTGGATCTGGCGGCCTGCCTGAAGGCGAGGTCGCTCGAACGGCTTATCGAGCGCTCCGAAGACTCCCGCCTCTTCGATCTGCGGGCAGTTGAAGAGCTGCTGGCACGGACCGTTGGTCACCACGGGCATGCCCGCCTGCGCAAGGCAATCGCGCTCTACAAGCCCACGAGCTTCACTCGCTCCAGCCTGGAGAGGCGATTCCTGGAGCTGTGCCTCGAGGCCGGTCTCCCGCAACCGCGGACTAACTACGTCGAGGAGGGGTTCGAGCTCGACTGCTATTGGCCCGAGTTCCGCTTCGCGGTCGAACTGGACCTCTTCGAGACGCATGGGACGCGGGCGGCGTTTGAGCGCGACCGCAAGCGCCAGGAGGACCTCTTGCTGGCAGGGATCGGGATGACTCGTGTCACCGGCCCACGGCTGGAACGGGAACCGGACGAGGTGATCGAGCGGGTGGGGCGCCTGCTCAGCGCGCGGGCGCCGTATCGCGTTTCTTCGACGCCTTCAGGCGGGTGACTTTGTCGAGCTCGACCTTGCGCAGGCGGATTGCGTCGGGGGTGATTTCCGCGCACTCATCCTCGCGGACGAACTCCAGCGAGGCTTCCAGGGATAGCCGCACCGGCGGCGCCAGCCGCTCCAGCACGTCGGCGCTCGCCGCCCGCATGTTGGTCTGCTGTTTGGCCTTGGTCGGGTTGACGTCGAGATCCTCGGAGCGCGAGTTCTCGCCGACGATCATCCCTTCGTAGACCTCCTCGCCGGAGCCGACGAAGAGTCTGCCTCTTTCCTGCAGGCTCATCAGCGAGTAACCGGCGGTCTGGCCGCGGCGGTCGGCCACCAGCGAGCCGGTCTGGCGCGTGCGCAGCTCGCCCGCCCAGGGCTCCCAACGATCGAAGACGTGGTGCATCAGGCCGCTGCCGCGGGTGACGGTGAGGAACTCGGTGCGGAAGCCGATCAGCCCGCGCGCCGGCACCAGGTACTCCATCCGCACCCAGCCGGTCGAGTGGTTGACCATCTGCTCCATCCGGCCTTTGCGCGCCGCCAGCATCTGGGTGACGTCGCCGACGTGCTCCTCGGGCACGTCGATAGCCAGTCGCTCGACCGGCTCGTGGATCTGCCCTTCGATCTCCCGCGTCACCACCTGCGGCTGGCCGGCGGTCAGCTCGTAGCCCTCGCGGCGCATGATCTCCAGCAGGACCACCAGCTGCAGCTCGCCGCGCCCCTGGACCTCCCAAGCATCCGGCCGCTCCGTGTCCTTGACTCGCAGCGAGACGTTGCCGACCAGCTCGGCGTCGAGGCGGGAGAGGATCTGCCGCGCGGTCAGCTTGTTGCCGCCCTGCGTCCCCGCCAGCGGCGAGGTGTTGATCCCGATCACGACCGAGAGCGACGGCTCGTCGACGGTAATCACCGGCAGCGGCTGCGGGTTCTCCGGGTCGGCGAGCGTCTCGCCGATCGTCACCTCTTCGATCCCGGCGACGGCGATTATTTCGCCCGGTCCCGCCTCCTCGGCGACGACCCGATCCAGCCCCTGGGTCACGTAGAGCTCGCTCACCGCTGCCCGTTGGACGCTGCCGTCGGCCCGGCACCAGGCGATCTGCTGCCCGGAGCGGATCGACCCCTGGCGCACGCGGCAGATCGCCAGCCGGCCGACGTAGGGCGAGGCGTCGAGGTTGGTCACGTGCGCCTGCAGCGGCGCCCCCTCGTCGTAGCGCGGCGCCGGGATCTTCTCCAGCATCAGGTTGAGCAGCGGCATCAGGTCGCTCCCCTCGACGCCCTCCTCCAGTGCGGCCCAGCCCGCTTTGGCGTTGGTGTAGACGATCGGGAAGTCGATCTGGTCGGAGTCGGCATCGAGGTCGATGAAGAGCTCGTAGACCTCGTCGACGACCTCGCTGATCCGCGCGTCGGGCCGGTCGACCTTGTTGACGACGAGGATGATCGGCAGCTTCCGCTCGAGCGCCTTGCGCAGGACGAACCGCGTCTGCGGCAGCGGCCCCTCGGAGGCGTCGACCAGGAGTAGCGCCCCGTCGACCATCGTCAGCGCCCGCTCGACCTCACCACCGAAGTCGGCGTGGCCCGGCGTGTCGACGATGTTCAGCTTCGTCTCGCCGTACGTGACCGCGGTGTTCTTGGCGAGGATCGTGATCCCCTTCTCGCGCTCGAGGTCCATCGAGTCCATCACCCGCTCGGCGACATCCTGGCCCTTGCGGAAGGTGCCGGTCTGCCACAGCATCGCGTCGACCAGGGTCGTCTTCCCGTGGTCGACGTGGGCGATGATCGCGACGTTGCGCAGGTTGTCTCGAGTGGTGCTCATAACGAGTTGGGAGAGTAGGGAACTGGCGCGGCGGGCTCCTACCAAGACGAAGCCCGCCTTGCGGCGGGCTTCGGACTGCGAAGAGCTTTCAGCGGGACTACTGCTGCTGAACGCTCGCTGCGGCCGGGCCTTTGGGGCCTTCTTCGGACTCGTAGCTCACTTTGGCGCCCTCGGTCAGGGACTTGAAGCCCTCGCCGAGAATCGCGGTGTGATGAACGAAGACGTCCTTCGAGCCGTCATCGGGCGTAATGAACCCGTAGCCCTTGTCGTCGCTGAACCACTTAACAGTTCCAGTGGGCATGCATCGCCTCCACTTCATGTGCTGCGAACGCGGAGGATGCAAAAAGCAACGACTGCGAGCGCTACGCACAACTTTCGCCGGTCTCTTACCGGCCCAACGGACGGCACCGTAGCAGGATCACCCGGCGGTTATCGCCGGCAGTCAAAAGTCTTAGGTAAATGCTGTACCCGTCGATAAGAATGGGGACGATGCTTCAGGGGTCACGCTTCACCCGCCTTCTCGCTCGGCCGCTGGCCATCGTGTTCGCCCTTGCCTGCCTGTTCCCGGCGACGGCGGTGGCGATGGTCGACTCGGTGGGCCATGGGTCTCTGGCGCCGCCCCTTGCGATTCTGGCGGAGCCGGCGGTCGCCGCGAAGCCGCCGGCGCAGCAGGCAGGGATCCTCGGCTTCCCGGCCGATGGGGCGGGCAGCCTGCTCAGGCGCGGGGATCGCCTGCTGGTGAAGGTGCGATTCGACCACGGCGCGGTCGCCAGCCGCGACGCGATCGCCGAAACCGGGGCGGAGGTGTTGAACGACAGTCGCCGCTACCAGCTGGCGACGGTGGCGGTGGCGCCCGCCGGGCTCGAATCCCTGGCCGCGGTGCCGACCGTTGTCGCAGTGACGCCGGAACGGACCCCGAAGCTCTATGCGGCTGGATGCGAAGGGGGCTCGGTGATCTCCGAGGGGGTTGCGCAGCTCCTGGTCGACGAAGCCCGCGAAGCATTCCCGCTCCGGGGCAAAGGGATCACGGTCGGCGTGCTCTCCGACTCGTTCGACGTCGCGACGAAAGCGGCCTCGGGCGGCACGATCGCAACCCACGCGAAACAGGACATCATCAGCAACGACATTCCGGGACGGGCTGGGACCTGCAGCGACCAGCAGCTGCCCGTTCGCGTCCTCGAAGAAGGCCCGTCAGGCGTATCCGCCGACGAGGGCAGGGCGATGCTTCAGATCGTCCACGACCTCGCACCGCATGCCTCCCTCGCCTTCGCCACGGCCTTCAGCGGCGAATTGGCCTTTGCCGAAAACATCGAACAACTAGCTCAACCGGTCTCGGCAGGCGGGGCGGGGGCCAACGTCATCGTCGACGACGTCGGCTACTTCGAAGAGCCGTTCTTCCAGGACGGCCCGGTGGCCGCGGCGATCAACAAGGTGACCTCGGAAGGCGTCACCTACCTGACGGCCGCCGGCAACGAAAACCTCTTCGACGAAGCGGGCAACGAAATCGCTTCGTGGGAAGCCCCGGCCTACCGCGACGCGGGTTCCTGCCCGGCGGCGGTGGCGTCGAGCGATTGCATGGATTTCAATCCCGCTAGCGGGCTTCCCGAAACCGACACTACCTTCGGGATCAAGGTCGACCCCGGTGAAACGCTGACCGTCGACCTGCAGTGGGCGGAACCCTGGAACGGCGTCGCCGACGACCTCGACGCTTTCCTGCTGTCGGAATCGGGCAGCCTCCTCAGCAGCTCGACGGAAGAAAACGTCACCGACACCCAGAGGCCGGTTGAGATCGTCAGCCGGAAAAACAAATCGTCCTCGCCGACGGAATTCCAGCTCGTCGTCAACCGCCGGCTGGGGGTCGCCAATCCGCGACTCAAGTTCATCGTCATGCTCGACGGGCCTGGATTCGGCGAAACGGAGTACCCGAAATCAAACGGCGGCGACATCGTCGGGCCGACGATCTACGGCCACGCCGGCGCCGCGAGCGCGATCTCGGTTGCCGCGATCCGCTTCAACTCCACCACCGAACCGGAGGAATTCTCTTCGCGCGGGCCGGTCACGCATTACTTCGCGCCGGTGGAAGGACCCCTTCCGGCCACGCCGCTCTTGACGCCCGAAGAACTGGCGAAGCCAGACGTCACCGCCACCGACTGCGGTGCCACCACCTTCTTTGCATCCAACGTTGGTGGGGTCTGGCGCTTCTGCGGCACCTCGGCGGCGGCTCCGCATGCCGCAGCCGTCGCTGCGCTCCTGCGACAGGGCGACGCCAACGCGACCGCCCAGGAAGTCCGCGAAAGCCTCGTCGACACGGCAACCCCGATCGGACTCTTCCCGCCCACCGCCGTCGGCAGCGGCCTGGTTGACGCCCGCTCGGCGATCGAAAGCCTGCCCGAACTGACCCCGCCGGCCGAAGACGTCCCGAGCACCGTCGTGCCGCCGCTTGAAGAACCTGTCACGCCGACGCCTCCGACGTCGACCTCCACGCCCCCTGCGGTTACGCCTCCCCAGGTCGCGCCGAACACCTCCTTCCTCAAGCACCCCCCCAAGCTGGTCCGCACCCACAGCAAAACCGCCCGCGTCGTCTTCCGCTTTGGCTCCGACCAGGCGGGGGTGACGTTCCGCTGCAAAGTCGACAAAGGGACCTTCCGCTCCTGCGGTAGCCGGACCGCCCGTCGGTTCGGGCTCGGTCGCCACACCGTCAAGGTGGTGGCGGTGAGCTCAGCCGGCCTTGCCGACGCGACTGCGGCTGTCTTCAGCTTCCGGGTCAAGCACGTCTCCTGAGGGCGCGGCGGTGCGCCGCGCCTGACGGCGCGCAGCCCAGTGGCCGATGCCGAGCAGCGCCAGCAGTGCGAGGGCGCTGCCCAGGACCAGTGGGTCGGTCAAAGAGAGGCCCTCGAGCCTGGTGCCGAAATAGACGGCGATGGCGGTGATCGGGAGGTAGCCGAGCGCGGTCGTCCAGACGAAGCGCCAGAGCGGCACCCGCGCTGCGCCCGCCGCGTAGGAGACGACGCTGAAGGGGAGGATCGGGATCAGGCGCATCGCCAGCAGCAGCGAGGGCCCGCCGCGCTCGATCGCCCGCTCGACCCGCTCGAAGCGCTCCTTGCCGAACCAGCGGTCGAGCAGGGGCCGGGCGACGCGGTGGCCAACCGCCCAGCAGATCAGGCCGGAGAGAACCCAGCCGACCGTCATCAGCGCCATCGCCGGGAAGAAGCCGTAGGCGAAACCGGCCGCCGCGTCGACGATCTCGGCCGGGTAGAAGACGACCGTGTGCAGGAGGGTGAGCGCGAGGATCAACAGCGGCCCGGCGGCGCCGAGCTGGTCGATTTGGTTCCGAACCTCGTCATGGTCACCTTCGATGGCGGCGGAGACCGAGTCCCGGAGCGGGTCGACGGTGAGAACGATCACCGCCATCAAGGCGATTCCGGCGAGAGTGATCCCGATCTCTGCCCAGGGAAGGCGACCCTTTTCCACCCACCTAGGCTAGATGCAGCCCTGCGGCAGCGGCGCAGAGCTATTAGCCTGAGCTTGCTCAAGCGCTTTGGTCAGTTCGATGAATGGGGGGCAGCAGTGGCAGTGAAGACCGACTCCTGGAAGACCCGTCTGGCAGAAGAACACGAACCGCGTCATCACCACCTGCTCAAGGCGATGGCACACCCGGTCCGTATGCACTTGCTTGGCATCCTCAGCTACCGGCACGTCAGCCCGGCCGAATTCGCCCGCGAACGGGGCGAACCGGTGTCGAAGGTTGCCCACCACTTCCGCAGTCTCGAGAAGCTCGGGTGCATCGAGGTGATCCACACGAGACCGGTACGAGGTTCCACAGAGCACTTCTACCGCCGCTCCGAAACCATCCTCGTCCGGGACGAGGATCTGCTGGAGATGCCGGAGGAGGTGAGTCGGCTCCTGCTGAGCACGATCGTTCGCGGTTTTCTCGGCCGGGTGGCGAGGGCGCTTCGCACCGGCACCCTCACTGCCCGCACTGACGCCCACGTCACCTGGAAAGCGGTGAAGCTCGACGAGCAGGGCTGGAAGGAGATGACCGAGATCCTCGGTTCCGCCTATGTGGCTGTCGACGAGGCGGAAGCGCGGGCGCTGGAGCGGATGGAGAAGTCGGGAGAGGAGGGACTCGTCGCCACCGTCGGACTGGCGGGCTTCGAGTCGCCGCACGAACCGGAATGAGGGGGATCGGCCTGCTGCTGCTGGGCTTGATCATCCTCCTCGCGGGCTGTGGGAGCAGCGCGAGCGGGCCGTCTGCAAGCTCCGAAAACGCCGGGAGTCCAGGACAGCGGAACGCCGCCCCCGGTCCATGCAGGGTCGGTAAATCGGTCCTTCCCCATGCTCCGGAAGCGCCGGCACTGTGGAAGGAAGGGCCAGGGCAACCGACTGCCCTCGCCTGCCTCCACGACCGGCGCTACGGCGGCGCGGCAATCGTCGGCTACGTAAGTCCCGGAGCAGGGTCATGCGTTGTCACTTACAACTCTCGCTACAGAGAAGGGTTCGAATGGCTATGTGAGGCTCGCGGGACGCCTTGGACGGTCCAGTGCGAAGGTCAGCCCGGCTGTATCCACTCCTTTATCCAGGGATCCGGCTTCACCGAGCTCGACGGGCCGCTGGAATCCAGGGTGAGGAGCATCCGGGTTCTAGTCGACGGGAAGCCCCTTGAAAGCGGTGTGATGGTTGCCCACGTCGAGGGGAGCCTTGCCCGGTCGATCAAGGCCGGGGAACCCTTCGGCTACTTCACCGCATTCATCAACAGGTGCGTTGTGCCTAATCAGGTGAAGATCGAATTCCTTGGGAGGGGCGGATCGCTTCTCGGCCAGACACGCGGCTGGGATGTCGTGGTTCCTCCCTGCCGGGAAGCGAGCGAAGCGGCGACGGCCGGCTAGCCGCGCAGCCGCTCGGCCAGGCCCGAGTGGCGACCGCCGCTGTCGTCGCGGTGGACGGCGGTGGCGAGCACGGCCTTGTCGCCAATCAGGACGCAGCTGTTGCGGGCGCGGGTGATCGCCGTATAGAGGAGGGGGCGATTGAGCATCCGCGAGTGCGAGCGGTGACAGACGCCGACCACGACCGGGACCTCGCAGCCCTGCGCCTTATGAACCGAGATCGCGTAGGCGAGGCGTAGCGTGCTCGTTTCCCCGTAGGGAATGACGAGGCTGCCGCCGTCGTCGGTGTCGACCGCGATCTCTTCCTCCGCCGGGTCGTCGTCGCGGAGGAAGACGATCGAGCCGTTCATCAGCCCCAGCTCGTGGGAGTTGCGGGTCTGGATCAGGCGGTCGCCGATCCGGAAGCGGTTGTCGAGGGCGGGTTTGCCGTCGGGGTTGAGCTCGGCTTGCAGCCGCTCGTTCAGCGCGTCGATCCCGACCGGCCCCCGGTACATCGGCGCCAGCACCTGGACCTCGCGAATCGGGTCGACCGAGAATTTCGCCGGCGCCCGCTCGGCGACCACCTCGACCACGGTCTCCAGCGCCCGCTCCGGCGTTGCCCGCTCGATGAAGAAGAAGTCGTGGTCCTGGCCGGGGCCGGGCTCGAGGTGGGGCGGGCGCCCCTGGTTGATCTCGTGGGCGGCGGTGGTGATCATCGAGCGCGCCGCCTGGCGGAAGATCTGGGTCAGCCGCACCACCGGCACCGCGCCGGAGTCGATCAGGTCCTCAAACGGCTTCCCCGCCCCGATCGGCGGCAGCTGGTCGGCGTCGCCGACGAAGACGACGTGGGTGGTCTCCGCCAGACCTTCGAGCAGCACCTGGGCCAGGCGCAAGTTCAGCATCGAGGACTCGTCGACGATCACCAGGTCGACGGGGAGCGGCCGCCCCGGTCGGAAGGCCGGCTCCCGCCCCGGCATCCACTCGAGCAAGCGGTGGATCGTCTTCGCCTCGTGGCCGGTCGTCTCCTCCAGCCGCCGCGCCGCCCGCCCGGTCGGGGCGCAGAGCGCGATCGTCGCGTTTGCCGCTTCGGCCTCGGTGACGATCTCGCGCGTGGTTTCGGTCTTGCCGACCCCGGGGCCGCCGGTGAGGACCGAGACGCGGGCGCCGAAAGCGGCGCGCACCGCCGCCCACTGCTCGTCGGTCAGTTTGCCGCGCGGTTCTTCGTCGGCCTCATGGTCGAGGTGGGGGGGAGCGGCGGCGCGGATGGCGAGGGTGGCGGCGACCGCGAGCTCGCTCTCCCGGGTCGGCTCGCGGTAGATCTTTCCCTCTTCCTCGACCAGGCCCGGCGCCTGCAGGATCACGTCGGGCTCGGGGGCGATGCCGATTAGGCGCGCGGTCCGCTGCGCCAGCTCCGGTAGCGGCAGGTAGCTGTTGCCCTGCCCCTCGGCCTCGATCAGCGCGTAGAGGGCGGCGGCCTGGGCGCGGCGTGGGGACTCGGGCGGCACGTCGGCAGCGATCGCGATCTTGTCGGCGCGGGCGAAGCCGACGCCCGGCACCTCGGTCAGCCGGTAGGGGTCCTCGTGCAGGATCGTCATCGACTGATCGCCGTAGCGGGCGTGGATCGGCGCCGCCAGGTGGGCGAGCCCGTGCGGCGCCAGCTGCACGTGCAGGTCGCGGATCGCCCGGCTCGCGTACCAGGACTGGGCGGCTGCGGCGGCCTGGTCGGCGCTGACTCCGCGCAGCGACCCGAAGACGCTTTCCGGGTTGGCGGCGATCTTCTGCAGGACGCCCTCGCCGTACTCGTCGCAGAGCTTCTCGGCCCGTTTCAGGCCGATGTGGCGCAGCGAGCTCAGGTAGGCGACCTGCCCGTCGCGGTCGGCCGGGTCGAGCGGAACCGCGTCCTGCGCCCGCAGCTGGCGGCCGTAGCGGTTGTGGGTCTGCCACTCGCCGCTAACCTCGGCCCGGGAACCGGGATCGAGGTGGGCGACCGGGCCGACCAGGGCGAAGCCCTCGCCGGACTCGACCTCCTGCACCTCGAGCACCGCGTAACCGTCGTCCTCGGCGCGGTAGATCACGCCCAGCACCTCGACCGTCCCGCTGTAAGAGGCGGCGTCGGCGTCGAAGAGGGTTGCCGCTCGGGTCACGCCCCAAGGCTAGGGCTCCGCAAGGCGGGACTCCACATCTCCCCGGTCGCAGTTTGCGGCCCTCGCGGCGAGCGATGATCTAGTTTCGAGCCATGGCCCCCCGACCCGCCGCCGGCCTCTGCGACCAGTGCCGCCACCAGCTACTGGTGCCGAACACCCGCGGCTCGGTCTTCTCGCTCTGCGAGCGCTCGCGGACCGAAGCGGATTTCCCGCGCTACCCGCGGCTGCCGGTGCTCAGCTGCCCGGGCTTTGAGCCGGAGACGGAGACGGCTGCGCCTGACGCGGCTCCCGAGCTGCCCCGATAGCGGCGCCGATTAGGCCGAGGCCGAAGACGACCGCTGCCAGGCCGGCGATGCCGCCGAGGATCGGGATCAGCGCGATCGCCCGCAGGATTCCGAGGCCGGCGAGGAAGGCAAGGATCCGGCCGCGCGGCGGCTTCACGATCCGCCGTCCCAGCACCCAAGCCGAGCAGACGTAGGCGATGCCGGCGAGGGGCAGCAGGGCGAGGAGGATGCCGAGCGCCAGCGGCAGCCCGACCAGGGTCACCGCGGCGATCACCGCTGCCACCGGGAGGCAGATCGCGACCGCGACGCCGATCGCGATCAGCGGGCCGATTCGCTCGCGAGAGCGGGCGTCGAGCGCATCCGCGGCGCGGGGGGCGATCAGCAGGAGCAGGGCACCGAGAATCGCCGCCGAGATGCCGATCGCCAGCCAGAAGAGGATGCCGACAACCGGCAGGAATCCACTCCAGTCGCCCCAGCTCTCCTTGCTGACGTCGCCCCGGACGACCGCCTGAGCGGTGACAATCGGGCGCTCATCGCCATAGCGGATGTCGCCGCTGACGTCGGCGCGTGGCAGCAGTCGGGCTTGGCCGCTCGCGACCAGCAGATCGCCTTCGACCCGGCCGCTGATCAACGCGTCGCCGGCGAGGACGACGACGTCGCCGGTCGCGCGTCCGGCGATGCGGACGTCGCCGCTGACGACATAAACGCCGTCGACGACTTCGCCGCGAGGGACGTTGACGTCGCCGCGGATGACAACGACGGCATCGCCGCTATCGCTCTGGGCGCCCGCCGCGGTCGCGGCGGCCGGGAGCGCGAGGGCGCCCAGAGCGATCAGGACTACGAGGGACGAGAAGCGACGCAAGACACTTCCACCCTAACCGCCCCGGAAGCTAGTTCGCCATCGGATCCGGCTCGCCCAGGTGGCTGATCGCCGGTGCCTCGTAGACCGCGCCCGGGACGCCGCCGACGATCACCATCCGGATCCCCTCCGGGCCGGGCCAGACCTTGCGCTTGGTGCCGGAGGCGACGCGGACCATGTGGTCGGGGTCGAGCGGGTAGCGCTCGCCCTCGATCTCGATCTCGCCGCCGCCACGGAGGGCCATGAAGACCTCCTCCTGGCCATCTTCAGCGTGGTCGTGTTCGGGGTAGTTGTCGAAGTTCGGCGGCATGTCGATCACTTGCAGCCCGAAGGACTCCACCCCCAGTTCCGCTCGCGCTCGCTTGAAAGCCCCCAGGTAGACAGCCTCCATGTCGTCGATCTTCTTCACCGCGTACTCGCTCATCTGCGCCTCCTCTGAATTGCCTTTGACTGGTTCCTCGCCTGCTTTCTCTGCACCGACCAAAACGAACGTTCGTGCTTTTTTATAATGCATGTCTGTGAGTCCCGTCACCGAGAAGGGAACCCAAACGCGCGAGGCGATCCTCGACCGCGCCGTCGACCTCGCCTCGGTCGAGGGGCTGGAGGGGCTGACGATCGGTCGGCTCGCCTCCGAGCTGCGGATGAGCAAGAGCGGCCTCTTCGCCCACTTCGGCTCCAAGCAGGAGCTGCAACTGGCGACGATCGAGGCCGCTGCGGCGCGATTCCGGACGACCGTCGTCGAGCCGGCGCTGGCGCGGCCGGAGGGTGCACCGCGGTTGCGGGCGCTGGTCGGGCGCTACCTCGACGAGGTCGACACCTACACGGGTGGCTGCTTTTGGGCCGCGACCTCGGCCGAGTACGACGACCGCCCCGGCCCCGTCCGCGACGCAATCGCCGCCTCGCTCGACGCCTGGCTCACGGCGCTGGAGCAGGAAGCGCGCAAAGCCGGCGCCGAGCACCCGAAACGCCTCGCCTTCGAGATGTACTCGCTGGTCATGGGCGCTAACTCGCGCTACCGGCTGACCGGCGACAAACGCGTCTTCGGCTACGCCCGCGAGGCGATCGAGCAGCTGCTGCCGGGCTGAGCCGAGCGAAGACCTAGAAGATCGCGTACTCCCGCGCCATTTCGTAGAGCTCTCGCGTCTCGAACAACAGCGAGAGGAAGCCCTCACGCATGTCCTCGCCGAGCTGTCTGGCCCGCCGCAGCACGTCCGAGGAGTTCCGTTGCTCGTAGGAGAGGGACGCGAGCTCCTGACGGGAGGCTTCGTCGTCGAGCATCGTGAGGAAGGCGTCATAGGCCCGCAGGGTCCGGACCCCCGAGTCCGCCCGCCTGTGGCGCAGGAAGCAGGAGGCGATCCGATCAACGGGCGTTGCGTCGAACTGCTCCGCCAGGAAAGGGGCGTATTCGTCCACTCGCAGTTGGCGGCATTCGAGCGCCGGCAGCAGGCCACTGGCGAACAGCAACTGCCGTGAGGTCCGCAGCTTGGCGTTTCGCAGTCCCCATTCCTTCCCGGAACGGTCGCGGTGTTTGCGCTCGAAGTCGACGGCGATCGTGCGCCAGTAGCGGAATACGTCGTTGAGGAGAAAGCGGGGCGGGTGGTAGTCCTTGTCCAGCTCGCGCAGGTAGTCCTCGAGGACGTCCCGCTTGATCCGGCGGAAAGTGTCCTCGCCCTGGGCCCATTTGGACTCGAGCAGAAGCAGCATGCGGCGGGTGAGGTTCTTGTTGCCGTCGTCCTCGAGCCCGATCGTCCGCAACTCGGCTGAGAAGGCGGGCACGCCGAAGATGTCCTCTTCGCCAGGGAGCTTCCCCTCGCTGCCCATCCCCCTCCAGGCCTCCTTGACCGAGGGACGCACTTCCTCCGCTGGCCGTCGCTCGCCCTCGACCAGACACATGTAGTCGTCGTCGCTTTCGGCCGTTGCCTCGAGTCGACCCCAAGAGCCCATCAGCACGACGGCGACGTCCTCGTCGCGCTCCACGTCCTGCAGCGCCCGACGGCGTCTTTCGAGCTCCCTGCTCGTGTCCTCGCGCGCATCGAACAGGGCCGGGAACTCCGCCCCGGTTGCCGCTGCGAGGCGGGTCAGACCGCCTGCTGCAGCCAGTGCTTCGGTTTTTCCGCCTCGAGAATCCACGGAACGTCCCGACAACGATCCAGGATCGGCTGGAAGAGCGCTTCATGCTCGGGCAGTACGGGCACGTGCTTGCCGTCCTGTAGAGAGCTGAGGTGGACGTGCCGAAGCCGCTCTCCAAAGCTGTCGAGCAGTTCGTCGGCCAGCTGCATCGTCGGATCTATCGACCAGGCGTGGGCGATGTCGAAACAGAAGCCCGCCTCCGGAAGCTCGGCGAAGACCGGGGCAAGCTGCTCCACCGTCTTGCCGGTGGTCTTGCGCGCGTCCATGTTCTCGATCACCAGTCGCGCGCCGAGCCCGCGGTAGGAGCTTGGGTCTTCGATCGTGTCCGGGTGGGCGACGATCGCACTGACCTGCGCCGGCATCAGCTGTAGCCAGGCGATCATCTCGTCCTCGGTGGCCTCCAGGTGCTTCACCGGGGCATGGACGCTTAAATAGCGAAATGGCAGGGGGCCGATGTGACCGAGGAAATCCCGCAGGCCCACCAGCTCGGGCTCGGAGAGGGCTGCGAGCTCGGTTGCGAAGGACGAAGTCTGCTCGACCGTCTCGAGAAGGACCTGCCAGTCGCCGCGCAAGCCCGTCAGGTAGCCGGTCGATGCCCCTATCGGGTGGTGCTGCGCAAGTGGGCTGTAGACGGCCGGGACCATGCTCTCCGATCACACTAGAGCCGCCAAAGGCGGAGAGGGCGGCGAAAGCGGGTAGCTAGGGTTTCCGAACCCCAAATCCCCGCTCGGAAGGAGTTTTAGATGGACGTTGCGATCGGTCTTCCCAACGCGGTGCCAGGCACCAGCGGCGAGCAGCTCACCGAGTGGGCGCGGCGGGCCGAGGCACGCGGTTTCTCCAGCCTCGGGACGATCGACCGCGTTGCCTATCCCAACCTCGAGCCGCTGACCTCGCTGGCCGCGGCCGCGGCGGTGACCGAGCGGATTGGTCTCGCGACCACGGTGCTGCTTGGGCCGCTGCGGGTGAACCCGGTGGCGCTGGCGAAGCAGGTGGCGAGCGTCCACAAGATTTCCGGCGGACGGATGACGCTCGGGATTGGGCTTGGCGGCCGCGAGGACGACTACGAGGTCTCTGGGGTCGACACGAATAAGCGCGGCAAGGAACTCGACGCGATGCTCGAGCGGATGAAGGAGATCTGGGAGGGCGATGAGGTGGGCCCGGATCACGGGACGCCGCCACGGGTTCTGGTTGGCGGCTCGGTCGAGGCTTCGTTCAAACGGGCGGCCCGCTTTGGCGACGGCTGGATCGCGGCGGGGGCACCGCCGGAGCAGTTCGCCGAGTGGCGCCAGGGGTTCGAGGCGGCCTGGTCGGAGGCAGGGCGCAGCGAGACGCCGCAGAACGCCGCACTCGCCTACTACGCCCTCGGCGACCGCGCCGAGGAGGACGCGCGGGAGTACCTGGCCGATTACTACGCCTGGCTCGGCGAGGACGTCGCCAACTTCATCGTCGGTGCAGCCGCCAAGGATCCGGAGGCCACGCAGCAGGCCGTCGCCGCCTTCGACGCCGCCGGCTGTCAGGAGCTCTTCCTCTTCCCAAGCTCGAGCGATCCACAGCAGGTCGACCTGCTGGCGGACGCGCTGGGGATGTAGCGGCGGAGAGCCGAGTGGCCGAGGCAAGGATCGAGGTGCGGCTGCGCCCGCGCGGTCACGCCGATGAACTGCTCGGCCTCGTCGGCGGTGTCCTGCAGGCAAAGGTCTCGGCCCCACCGGTGGAGGGCAAGGCCAACAAGGCGCTCTGTCGCCTGGTCGCGAAGCGAGCCGGCGTCGCCCCCTCGCGGGTGAGCGTCGTCCGCGGTGAGAAGTCGCGGGACAAGGTGCTGCTGGTCGAGGGGGTCGACGAGCCGACGCTGATGGGAAGGCTCGGCGCCTAATGGCCGACGAGCTGCCGATTCACCTTTTCGACCGGCCGGATGAGCTGCAGGCTTGGCTGGAGGAGAACCATGCGTCCTCCCAAGGCGTCTGGCTGAAGATCGCCAAGAAGGGGGCGAGGGAGCCGAGCGTCACCTACGACGAGGCGGTGGAGCTGGCGCTCTGCTTCGGCTGGATCGACAGCCAGGTCCGCCGCTTCGACGACCAGCACTACGTGCAGCGCTTCACCCCGCGACGCCCGCGTGGGCGCTGGTCGAAGATCAACCGCGAGAAAGCGGAAGCGCTGATTAAGGCGGGGAGGATGCGCCCAGCGGGGCTCGCCGAGGTCGAGGCGGCCAAAGCCGACGGCCGCTGGGAGGCCGCCTACGAGGGCCAGCGCACCGCCAAGGTGCCGCCGGACCTGCAGCGCGAGCTCGACGCCAATCCCACCGCGGCCGAGTTCTTCGCCTCCCTGAGCAGCGCCAACCGCTACGCGATCGTCTACCGCCTCGACGACGCGAAAAAACCGGAGACGCGTGAGCGGCGCCTGAAGAAATTCGTCGCGATGCTCGAGCGCGGCGAGAAGATCCACGGCTAATGACGGTGAAAACGCACTCTTCCTCGTATGCGGGAAGAGGTGCGTCCGTACACTCGGCACCCATGGACCGCGAGCGCCTCGCATCGAAGCTGGCCGAAGCCGGCGAGCCCAGCTACCGCGCCAAGCAGGTGTGGGAGTGGGTGGCGCGCGGGGCGCGCTCCTACGAGGAGATGACGAACCTGCCGGCGGCGCTGCGCGAGCGGCTGGCGGCGGAGGTGCCGCTCTCGACGCTGACGGTTGGGGCGGAGGCGAAGTCCGACGACGGCACCGTCAAGACCCTCTTCCACACCGCCGACGGGCGGCCGCTCGAGGCGGTGCTGATGCGTTACCGCGACGGGCGCCGCTCGGTCTGTCTCTCCTCACAGTCGGGCTGCCCGCTGACCTGCACCTTCTGCGCCACCGGGCAGATGAAGTTCGGCCGCAACCTCGGGGTCGACGAGATCCTCGACCAGGCGCTCCACTTCCGCCGGCTGGAGAAGATCGACCACGTCGTCTTCATGGGGATGGGCGAGCCGACGATGAACATCGACAACGTCCTCGCCGCCTGCGAGCTGCTGCCCGACCTCGGCGTCACCCACCGCCGCACCGCGATCTCCACCGTCGGCTGGGTGCCGGGGATCGACCGCCTCGCCGAGTGCAAGATGCCGATCAGCCTGGCGCTCTCCCTGCACGCACCGAACGACGGCCTGCGCTCCCAACTGATGCCGGTCAACGAGCGTTACCCGATCGCCGAGGTGCTCGCCGCCTGCGACCGCTACCGCGCCGCCCGCCGCCAGAAGGTCTTCGTCGAGTACGTGATGCTCGACGGCGTCAACGACCTCCCCGAGCACGCCCGCGAACTCGCCGAGCTGCTCGACCCGCGCGCCTACAAGGTCAACCTGATCCCGTACAACCCGACCGGCGCCTACGACGGCTCTTCGCCGGAGCGGATCGAGCGCTTCCGCGCGATCCTCGCCGAGCACCGCATCACCACCACTGTTCGCCTCACCCGCGGCCGTGACATCGACGCCGCCTGCGGCCAGCTCGCCGCGGCGGCCGGTTGACGGGCTCGAATTCACTCTTCCGTCACAGAGTTGGTGCAGAAATTTGGCGATAGAGCCTTGTTCTGTTACAGACAAAAACTTACGGTAGGATCATGCAGACGATGGAGATCAGCTCGACCGAGAAGAGGATCGACGACCTGAACAGCCGGATGGCCGAAGGGTTCCAGCGGGTTGACGGGGAGGTCAACCGCCTCGATGGGGACATCCGCGAACTTCGTAGCGACATCAGAGAGCTGCGTCGCGAGACCAAAGAGGGCTTCGAGGGCCAGCGCGGAGAGACCAGTGAGGCTTTCGCGACGCAGAAGCGCGAGAGGAATGGAGGGTTCGCGAGGGTCGATGCCCATCTCATCTCGATCAACGCTCGGTTCGACGCGATGCATCGAACGATGATGCGCGGCTTCTTCGCCCTCGGCGGGATCATGGTGACCCTCTTCCTCGCGCTCGCCGGGCTGCAGGGCTTCTAGTCGAACTCCTCGGGGAACGGCGAAACTGGCCAGTCAGCCAGTTACGATGCTCGGCATGGCCACGGTCGACACCACCGCGCCGGTTGCGCGGCCACCGCAGATGTCGGCGAATCCGCTACGGCGGGTTGCCGAAGACGTGCTTGCCGAGTGGCGGGGGAGGGGGAAGTTCCCACCCGGCTGGACGGACTTCAGCTGGTCGCGGACGCTCCAGGTCAACGGCGACCCGCTGCCGTTGTTGCTCGGCGCCTACGAAGAGTTTGGGCCGATCTTCACCATCCGCCTGCTCCACTCGCCGGTCGTCTTCATGCTCGGGCCGGAGGCCAACCACTTCGTCACCGTCGCCCACCCGGAGAACTTCCACTGGCGCGAGTCAAGCTTCGGCGATCTGATCCCGCTGCTCGGCGACGGCCTGCTGACGATCGACGAGGATTACCACGACCGCGCCCGGGCGATCATGATGCCCGCCTTCCACCGCGAGCAAATCGAAGCCGCGACCGCGGCGATGACGATCGAGGCCGACCGCGCGATCGGCGCGCTCCCGATCGGCGAGGTTGTTGACATCTACGAGTGGATGCGCAACCTGGCGATGCGGATCGCAATGCGGGCTCTGCTCGGGCTCGACCCCGACGAGGCCGGCAAGGGCGCCGCCGCGGCTGAGCACTTCGAGCGCGCCCTCGGCTACTACGGGATCGACTTCCACCTGCGACTCCTACGCGGGCCCGGCTCTCCGTGGCAGAAGATGAACCGCTCCCGCGCGATCCTCGACGAGATCGTCTTCGGCGAGATCGGCCGCCGCCGCGCCCGGCCCGACTCCGACCGCCGCGACATCCTCAGCCTCCTGGTCACCACCCGCGGCGCCGGCGGCGAGGAATTCAGCGACCAGGAGATCCGCGACCAGGTGATGACGCTGATGTTCGCTGGCCACGACACCTCGACCTCGACCCTCACCTTCATGCTCCACGAGCTCGCCCGCCACCCAGAGGTGCTTCGCCACCTGCACGAGGAGCAGGACCGGGTGCTCGGCGGCGCCAGCCCGACCCCGCAGCAGCTGGAAAAGGAGATGCCCTACCTCGAGATGGTCCTCGACGAGGTGCTGCGCCTCTACCCGCCCGCCTGGATCGGCCCCCGCCGAGCGGTCCGCGAGTTCGAGTTCGGCGGCTATACCGTCCCCCGCGGCGCCTACGTCAACTACTGCTCCTGGGCCAGCCACCGCCTGCCCGAGGTCTTCCCCGAGTCGGAGGCCTTCATCCCCGAGCGCTTCACCCGCGAGCGCAAGGCGGCGCTGCCCCGCGGCGCCTACGTCCCCTTCGGCGGCGGCTCCCGCATCTGCATCGGCAAGCGCTTTGGCCAGACCGAGGTGAAGCTGGTGGCGACGAAGCTGCTGCAGCGCCTGCGGATGGAGGCCCTCCCCGGCCGCATCGTGACGATCCGTCAGATGCCGACCCTTTCTCCGCAGGGTGGCCTGAAGATGCGCGTTAAGGAGCGGGCGTCATGATCCGCCGCCGTGCCCCTCTTCGCAGCAGCTGAGACCTGGTGGGCCGTCCTAGGCGGCCTAATCCCAATCCTCGGCCTAGCTCTAGTTGGCTACGTCATTTACATCGCTGTGAAGAACAGTGGCGACGAGGACGGGTCTCGGTAGGAGACCCGTCCACCGAGCGCTACTTAATGAAGAGCATCTCCTCGTACTTCGGCAGGGGCCAGAGGTCGTCGGCGACGACCTTCTCGAGCTTGTCGGCGGCGTCACGGACGTTGGCCATCGCCGCCAGCTGCTTGTCGCGGGCGTGGACTGCCATCTCCAGCCCCTCGAGGCCCGGGTCGGCGTTGGCCGCTTCCAGCTCGCCGAGGCCGGCGACCAGCTCGTCGACCAGGCCGCGGACCTCGCCCTCGACCGCGGAGACGCCGGACTCGCCGATCAGGGCGAGGTGGCGCAGCGCCGCCGGCAGGATCATCGTCTTGGCGATCGAGAAGGCGGTCTCCGCCTCGATGTTGGCCCGCAGCCAGTACTGCTCGACCCAGACCTCGTAGCGGGACTCGAGCTCGCGCTTGGAGAGCACGTTGTAGTGCTCGAACGCCTCGACGGTGCTGTCAGCGAGGACTTCCGGCAGCGCGTCGGGCGTGGTCTTCAGGTTCTTCAGCCCGCGCTGCTCGGCTTCCCGGTGCCACTCCTCGGAGTAGTTGTCGCCGCTGAAGCAGACCACCTTGTTGGCCAGGTAGCTCTCTTTGACGAGCTCCATCACGGCTTTCGGCATCTGCTCGCCGCCGTCCAGCTTCGCCTCCAGCTTGCCGGCGAGCTCGTCGATCGCCTCGGCCGCGATCGTGTTCAGGACCGTGTTGGGGAAGGCGAGCGACATGCTCGAACCCAGCGCCCGGAACTCGAATTTGTTGCCGGTGAAGGCGAACGGCGAGGTCCGGTTGCGGTCGCCGCCGTGCATCGGCAGCGGCGGCAGCACCTGCGCCCCGAGGTCGAGGAACGAAGCCGGCGTGTTCGGGTCTCCTTCGCCGGTCGAGATCGCCTCGAACACTTTGTCGAGCTCGCCGCCGAGGAAGATCGAGATGATCGCCGGCGGCGCCTCGTTGGCCCCGAGGCGGTGGTCCTGGCCGATGTTGGCAACCGAGGCCCGCAGCAGGCCCTGGTGCTTGTTGACCGCCTGGATCACCGCGGTGCAGAAGAAGAGGAAGTGGATGTTGTCCGCCGGCGTGTCGCCCGGGTTGAGCAGGTTGGCGCCGGTGTCGGTCCCCATCGACCAGTTGTTGTGCTTGCCGGAGCCGTTGACCCCCGCGAACGGCTTCTCGTGCAGGAGACAGACGAGGCCGTAGCGGCGGGCGACGCTTTCCAGCGTCTGCATCAGCAGCTGCTGGTGGTCGGAGCCGACGTTCGAGTTCTCGAAGATCGGCGCGATCTCGTACTGGGCCGGCGCCACCTCGTTGTGGCGGGTCTTGACCGGGATCGCGAGCTTGCGCATCTCCAGCTCTGCCTCGAGCATGCAGGCCAGCACCCGCTCGGGGATCGAGCCGAAGTAGTGGTCGTCGAGCTCGTGGCCCTTCGGCGGCTTGGCGCCGAAGAGGGTGCGGCCGGTCGCGATCAGGTCGGGCCGCTCGAAGTAGTACTGCTCGTCGATCAGGAAGTACTCCTGCTCAGGGCCGACGGTGGTGAAGACGCGCTGGCTCTCTTCGTCGCCGAGCAGCCGCAGCGCCTTGATCGCCGAGCGGCTGAGCGCGTCCATCGAGCGCAGCAGCGGGATCTTCGCGTCGAGAGCCTCGCCGGTCCAGGAGGCGAACGCGGTCGGGATGCAGAGCAGCGCCCCGTTCGGGTTCTCGAGGACAAAGGCGGGGCTGGTCGGGTCCCAGGCGGTGTAGCCGCGGGCCTCGAAGGTGGCGCGGACGCCGCCGGTGGGGAAGGAGGAGGCGTCGGGCTCGCCCTGGATCAGCTCCTTGCCGGAGAAGCCGGCGAGTGCCTGGCCTTCGCCGGCGGGCTCGAAGAAGGAGTCGTGCTTCTCCGCGGTCGAGCCAGTCAGCGGCTGGAACATGTGGGTGTAGTGGGTGGCGCCGTTCTCCAGCGCCCACTCTTTCATCGCCTCCGCAACCGCGTCGGCGAGGCTGGGGTCGAGGGCCTCGCCCCCGGCCAGCGTCGTCTGCAGCTTCTCGAAGACGTCCTTCGGCAGCCGTTCCTTCTGGACGGCGACCGAGAAGACGTTCTGACCGAACGGGTTGTTCTCGGGAAGGGTCAGATCCTGCGCGCCAAGAGCCCCTCCGTTGGAGCTCCACTGCGCTGCGGTCACGTTTTGCTGGCGGATGCGAGTCATCGGTTCGGGTGTCCCCCCATAGGCGCGCGCTCCGGATCGCCCGAGCGCGGATTTGGTTGCAAGTCTCAGTCCCTTGAAAAGAGCAGCACAGAGCCTAATGGCGTCGCCTCAATCGCGCCTTTGTACCGCCGTATAAACCTGGGGAGGAGAGCGTTATCCCTGGTGTCGCTTCCGAGATTTTCCCCGCTGGAGTGGGGAGAAAGTCGGAAGCGCGATTAGGCGAGCGGGGTGGTGCTGAATAGGCCGAGGGGGTGGCGCAGGCGGAAGCCGCCGGTGGGGCGCATCTGTTCCGACCAGCCAGGGCCGCTGCGGTCGCCGTCTTCGCTGAAGGAGGTGTCCCAGCGCAGGCCGGCGATGATCGCGAAGACGTGTTCGTGGCTGGCGTAGATCCGCACCCAGCTGCCGCCTCCGCCGCCGCCCCAGCGCATGAAGCCGGTCGAGTCGAGCGGCCATTCGAGCAGGCCGGCGGCATGCATCACGTAGCTGACCGAGCCCGAACAGTCGTAGCCGCGCGAGTTCCAGTGGCGGTGGCCGCCGCCCCAGACGTAGGGCCGGTGGCGGATCCGGTTCGCCGCTTCGATCATCGCCTTCACCGCGGGCGGGGCGGAGGGTGGCGCGACCGCGCGCCCGTCAGGGAGCAGGCGCGCCGTCGGCACGGCAGCGTTCGCCGGGCCGGCGAGCGCGCCGCAGATGAGCAGCGCGACGAGACAGACGAGGAGCTTCCCTGGCTTGCGCACGAGGCTCTGCATCGGCGCTTTCAGATCGGCCCTTGAGCCGGCCGGGTGACACGGTCCGCGCATCGGCGGACGGACGACCTAGGAGGCTTGGGGGAGGTCCGGCAACGCGCCGGCGGCGAGCAGTGAGCCCATCAGCACTCCGAGCAGGAGGTCGCGCAGCTCCTCGCGCTCGACGTCGTGGTGCTCGATCCAGTTGAGGCAGGCGCCGTCAATGAACCAGAGCCAGCCGCTGACCGCGATTCGTGCCTTCGGCGGGGCGCCGTCGGGGTAGAGCCCGTCGAGGATGCGCTCCGCCGTGACCCGCCGCACCTCGGCGATCAGTTCGCGGATCTCCGGCACGCCGGCGGCGCTTTCCATCAGGTTGCGGTAGGCGACCGAGTTCTCCTCGACCATCGCCAGGAAGCCGTCGAGGCTGCGGGTCAGCTGCTCGACCGGGGGGAGGTCGGGGTCGACCGCCGTCCGCTCCTGCAGCTCCCCGGCCCAGGTGGCGAGGGTCGCCTCGAAATAGGCCTGCTTGCTCGGAAAGTAGTGGTAGAGCAGGGATTTCGAGATCCCGACCTCGGCCGCGATCTTGCTCATCGAGAGCTCCTCGTAGGAGTGGCTGGTGAACAGCTCGGCACCTCGCTCCAGCAGTTGCGCACGGCGCTCGTCGACGTCCATGCGGCGGTAGGAGGGCGCGCTCATGTCACAGATTCTAGCGCTTTGTTGACCATTGGTCTATAAGCCTGCTACGGTTGTTGAACAGCGGTCAATAGGCAATAAAAGGAGGAGAAGACCATGAATGACGACTACGTACCGCCCGCTTTCCGTGACAGTTCCGAGCAATCCCCGCGACAGGCGCCACCGCCGATGAACCCGATCTCACGGATCGAGTTGGAGCGCATATTCGGCGGCCGCGTGCTGGCCTGGGTCGGCGGCCTCGCGACCCTGCTCGGCGTCATCTTCTTGATGCGCAGCGCGGTCGACAGCAGCTGGTTCACCGAGGAGATCCGCGTTCTGCTGGCCGCGTTCGGCTCCCTGTCGTTGCTCGGCCTCGGCGTTTGGCTGCACGAACGGAAGGGGCACCTCGAGGTGGCGCGCATCGCAGTGGCCATCGCGATTCCAGGGTTATATGCGACGACCGTCGTCGCCAGCCAGGCCTACGACTTGATCTCACCCGTCCTCGGACTCGAGGCGGCAGCGCTGATCGGCGTCCTCGGTGTCTTCATCGCCGTGCGCTGGTCTTCGATGCTGGTCGGCAGCGTCGGGATGCTCGGGGCGCTGGCCGCGCCGATGCTCGTCGGAGGTGAAATCGACGGCGGCTCGATCGCCTTCGTCGCTCTGGCCCTGGCGGCAAGCGTCGGCGTCCTTCTCTGGCAGCGCTGGAACTGGCTCGCCCTCGGCGCTTTCGCCGTTTCCGCGCCGCAGCTGCTCGCCTGGATCTACAACAGCGGCTTCATCTTCTTCGAGGGCGATGGTCAACCGACCGAACCGGTCCTGCTCGCCCTTGCGGTCCTGGTCGGCTTCTGGGTCCTCTACGCCGCCGCGGCCTTCGGCTACGAGCTGAGGAGCCGGGGGGAAGAGAAGCTTCCACTCTCTTCCTGGCTGCTGTTGTTCAGCAGCAGCGTGCTGGTGGTCTACGCAGGATGCATCGTCATTGGCACCGGTTCGTCCCTCGCCCTCGATGCCTGGCTGTTCGGCTTCGCAATCGCCCACCTGTTGCTCGGCGGTGCCGCGATCCGCTTCGGCATCCACCGCGAAGTCGGCTCGCTGCTGATCGGCGGTGGGATCGCGCTCGGCAGCTTCGGGCTCGCCGATGCTTTCGACGGCCCCACCTTGGTGGCGGCCTGGTCGGCGATGTCGGCGGCGCTCGCCTACCTGGCGACGCGGGTCGACCGCACGCCGGTGCCGACGCTCTCGGACGCGGAACGACTGTTGATCGGAGCGCTCGGCTTCCTCGGCCTCGCCGTCATGCACATGCTGGTGGTCGAGGCGCCGCCGAGCGCGATAGCCGAAGGAGTCGAGGACCTCGGGGCTGCCCTCGTCGCGATTGCCTGCTGCGCCAGTGCTGCACTCGCCTGCTGGTACTGGGGTCGTGAGGTCGAGCCGAAGGTGGCGACGGTGGCCGGTTACCTCGGCGCCGCCGGATTCGTCTACCTCGGCTCGGTTTCGATCATCGACGTGATCGGCGACAACGTCGGCGGCGAAGCTCGCCAGATCGGCCAGTCCTGGCTCTCGGCGTTCTGGACGGCAACCGGCCTCGGCGCGGTCGTCTGGGGCATGGTGCGGCACTCGCCGAAAGCCCGCCTCGGCGGCCTCGCCCTGCTGATGGTCGCGATCGCCAAGGTCTGGACCTACGACCTCGCCGAGCTGGAAGAGCTCGCCCGGGCGCTCTCCTTCGTCGCTCTCGGCCTCCTGCTGCTGGCGGGCGCCTTCGCCTACCAGCGGTTCAGGCCGGAGGAGGAAGAGGAGTCGGTCGAAGCGGTGGAGGAGGGGGAGCCGCAGGCCTCCCTGTAGGGCCGACGAGCGGGAGCCGCGGGCATCTGTATAGCCTGCGGTCTCCCGCGGCCCGCGCCGCATGATCAAGCCGAAAACGGAGGAACCTCAGCAATGTTCGTCTCGAAGGCCGCCGTCGTCGGCGGCGGCACCATGGGGGGCGAGATCGCGCAGGCGATCGCCGCCGCCGACATCCCGGTCGTCGTCAAGGACATCGACCAGAAGTTTGTCGATGCGGCTCTCGAGAAAGCCCGCGGCGTCACCGAGGGCCAGCTCGCCCGCCTCGTCAAGAAGGAGAAGCTGACCCAGGAGCAGGCCGACGCCCGCCTCGCCGAAGTGATGGGGAACGTCATCGGCACCACCAGCTACGAGGAGTTCGGCGACGTCGACTTCGTGATCGAGGCGGTGCCGGAGAAGATGGAGATCAAGCAGGCCGTCTTCCGCGAGCTCGACGCGGCGACGCCCGGCCACGCGATCCTCTCCTCGAACACCTCCTCGCTCTCGATCACCGAGATCGGCGAGGCGACGTTGCGCCCCGACAAGGTCGTCGGCTTCCACTTCTTCTACCCGGCCTCGATCATGCCGCTGGTCGAGGTGATCGCCGGCGAGGACACCTCGCTGGAAACCGCGACCGCCGCCTACAACTTCGCCCAGGCGATCAAGAAGCAGCCGATCGTCTGCGGCGAGGTCCCCGGCTTCGTCGTCAACCGGATCCTGATGGCGACGATGGGAGAGATCTGGCGCGCCCAAGAGGAGCAGGGCCTCTCGCTGAAGGCGATCGACGAGGCGATCGCCGGCGCCCAGCTGGCGCCGATGGGTCCGTTCTTCCTCACCGACCTGCTCGGGCTCGACACGGTGCTGCACGTCGCCGAACACCTGAACGAGTCCTACGGCGAGCACTTCTACGTCCACAAGGGCCTGCAGGGCCTCGTCGGCGAAGGCAAGCTCGGCGCCAAGACGGGAGGCGAGGGCTTCTTCAAGGACGGCGAGCAGAACGTCCCCGGGGACGCGACGCCCGACGCCGAGGAGCTGGTGGCGATGTTCTCCAGCCGCGCCCTGATCGAGGCCTGCCTGCTGGTCGAGGAGGGGATCTGCTCGGTCCGCGACATCGACCTCGGGATGATGGCCGGGGCCGGGCTCGACCCCCGCAAAGGCCTGCTGCCGCCGTTCTGGAAAGCCGACGTCACCGGCCTCGACCAGGCGCTGGAGACGATGGAGCGGCTGGAGGAGCGCTACGGCGAGCGCTTCAGCCCGCCGGTCACCCTGAAGCGGCTGGTCGCCCAGCGGCGCTACGGGCTCTCCACCGGCCAGGGCTTCTACCCCTACCCGCAGGCCGACGAGGGCGAGCAGGCCGAGACGGTCAAGCTCGAGACCCGCGGCAACGTCGCCATCGCCTGGCTGGCGAACCTGCCGATGAACTCGCTCTCGCCGCAGGTGGTCGAGGACCTGGAGACGGTCTGGAACCGGGTTAAGGAGAGCGACGGGATCGGGGCGATGGTGATCGCCTCCTCAGTCCCGATCGTCTTCTCGGCCGGCGCCGACATCAAGGCGTTCACGACCCTCGACCAGGAGAGCGGGGCGGAGCTGATCAGCCGCGCCCACGCGCTCTTCCGCGACTTCGGCAAGGCCGGCGTGGTGACGATCGCCGCGGTCAACTCGATCGCCTTCGGCGGCGGCTGCGAGCTGGCGATGGCCTGCGACTTCCGCATCGCCGCCGAGGCCGCCGTCTTCGGCCAGCCCGAGGTGAAGTTGGGGATCATCCCCGGCTTCGGCGGCACCCAGCGCCTGCCCCGCCTGGTCGGGCCGAGCAAGGCGCTGGAGATGAACCTGGTCGGCGACGCGATCCTCTCCGGCGAGGCGCTCGAGCTCGGCCTCGCCAACCGCGTCGTCCCCGACCACGAGCTGTTCGAGACGGCGCTGATGTGGGGTCGCAAGCTCGCCGTCCAGGCGCCGCTCGCGGTCGAGCAGATCAAGACCGTCTCCCACCAGGGCGACATCGACGAGGGCATCGAGGCCGAGAAGGTCGGCTTCGCCACTGCCTTCTTCAGCGAGGACGCCAAAGAGGGCATCAGCGCCTTCCTCGGCAAGCGCACCCCGAAGTGGAGCGGCAGGTAGCGACGCGCGAGGTGGAGCGACTGGCCGAGCTGCTCGGCCAGTCGCGCCGCGCCGTCGCGCTCACCGGCGCCGGGGTCTCGGTGCCGTCGGGGATCCCGGATTTCCGCACGCCCGAGACGGGGCTTTGGGCCAAGGTCGACCCGATGGAGGTCGCCCACATCAGCGTCTTCGAACGCGACCCGGAGCGCTTCTGGTCCTACTACCGGCCGCGCTTTCAGGCGCTCGGGGACAAAGAGCCAAACCGGGCGCACGAGGCGCTGGCGGAGCTGGAGCGGAGAGGGTTGATCGAGGGCGTGATCACCCAGAACGTCGACCGCCTGCACCGGGCGGCGGGGTCGGAGAACGTGATCGAGGTGCACGGCTCGATCGAGACCTCGTCCTGTCGGGAATGCGCCGCCGCCTACGGGCTCGGTGCCGTTGAAGAGCTCTTCGACGAGCGCGGCGTCGCCATCTGCTCTGCCTGCGGCGGCGCGGTCAAACCCGACGTCGTTCTCTTCGGCGAGCTGCTGCCCGAAGAAGCGATGGCACGGGCGACCGAGCTGGCCGAGGACGCCGACCTAATGCTCTGCGTTGGCTCCTCGTTGGCGGTGCACCCGGTCGCGGGTCTGCCGCAGCTGACGCTGGACGCCGGCGGGGCGCTGGCGATCGTCACCAAGGGCGAGACGCCGTATGACCGCGAGGCCGAGCTGAAGCTGGACGGCGAGATCGACGAGGAGCTCGCCGCGTTGGTCGCCGCGCTCGACTAGCGCTCGGTTATCCCTTGCGTCGCGTCTGAGACGGGTCGGTCGTGCCGGTCAGCGGCACGCCCTGCGCTTCGCACTCGGCGACGACCGTGTCGGAGCGCGGGCTGTCGAAGTGAGAGGCGTGGGCGCATTTCGCTTCCGCTTCGGCGCCGCAGCCGCTGATCGTTTCGGCTCCGACGACCCCGGCGACCGTGGCCTTGATGCAGCCCTGGGGGGTGGGCGGGCTGCTGTCCCCGGCGGTGGCGAGGACCACCGCGAGGAGCGCGACGAGGGTGACCGCGAGGACGGCGGAGGCGGCTTTGATCTCGCGCGGGCTCAGTTTGTAGAGCGGCGTCGTCTGCCGCTCGTAATGACCTTCCAGTGGCATGGCGGCAGTAAATCAAGCCTCCACGCGGACGTCATCGCCACCGGGGCGAACATTTGCCCCCGATCTTTAGACACTCGTATGTAGTGGCGAGGCGCCGCCAGCGGCAGGGTTAGCCGGGTCCGAGAAGTACCTACTTGAGAAAGGGAGTCCTTGTAAATGGAATGGTTGAGCGAAGGCGCCAATTCATGGCAGCTCACCGCCGCGACCCTGGTCGGCTTGATGAGCGTGCCCGGGTTGGTGGTTCTCTACGGCGGCGTGATGCAGAAACGCTGGTCGGTGAACTCGATGATGATGGCGTTCGTCGCCTTCGCGATCGTGTTGATCCTCTGGGTCCTGGTTGGCTTCAAGATGGGGTTCGGGGAGCCGGTCCACGCAATCAGCGATAGCGGTTTCTTCGGGAACTTCATAGGCAAGCCCGGGTCGATCCTGAACAGCAACGAACTGCTGAAACAGGCGCACATACCGGAGCTGGCGGAAGAAGAATTCCTCTTCCCGCAATCGACGCTCGCCTACTTCCAGATCGTCTTCGCGGCGATCACCCCGATCCTGATGCTGGGCTCGGTTCTGGGCCGCTTCAACTTCAAAGCCTGGATCCCGTTCGTTGCCCTCTGGACGCTCCTGGTCTACACGGTCAACGCCTTCCTGATCTGGGGCGGTGGCTTCTTTGCCCAGCAGGGCGCGCTCGACTACTCGGGTGGGTACGTGATCCATCTCGCGGCCGGTGTCTCGGGCTTCGTCGCCGCCGCGGTGATCGGGCCGCGCCTCCAGCGCGACCGCGAGGTCGACGCGCCGAACAACCTGGCGATGGTCGCCGTCGGCGCCGGCTTGCTGTGGATGGGCTGGAACGGGTTCAACGGCGGTGACTGGTACAGCGCCGGCGAAATCGCTTCCGCCTCGCTGCTCAACACCAACCTCTGCACCGCGGTCGCCTTCTTGGTCTGGGTCGCCCTCGACTACATGACCGGCCGCAAGCCGAGCCTGATTGGCAGCGTCAACGGAATGATCGTCGGCCTCGTCGCGATCACCCCTGGCGCCGGCTTCGTCAACGGCTGGGGCGCGATCATCATCGGCGTCGTCGCCTCGTCGCTGGTCTACCTGGCGCTGAACTACCTCAGCCGGGTGCGGCCGTTCCGCAACGTCGACGACACCCTCGGCGTGGTCTACACGCACGGGTTCGCGGGCGTCGCCGGCGGCCTTCTTGTCGGCATCTTCGCCAACAAGCTGATGGCCGGCGAACACGAAGGTCTGATTTCCGGCGGCGGGCTGCACCTGCTCGGCGTCCAGGCGTACACCGCTCTGTGGGTGATCGTCTTCTCGGCGATTGGGACCTTCATCCTGCTCAAGCTGGTCGGCCTCGTCGTGCCGTTGCGGATGACCGAGGAGGAAATGGAGGCTGGCGACATCGCCGTCCACGGCCACGAGGTGTACCCGTCGGACGTGCCGTCTCTGGGATACCCGGACGGCGTCCCGGCGCAGCAGCCTGCGGCGCGACCGGCACCTGCCGGAGGCACCGCCTAAAGCGTCGCCCTGGCGACAGGAGGACGAAACCAGGCCGGAACCGCCCCTACCTCTCCGGGGGCGGTTCCGGCTCTGGCTCTAACCTCGGACCACACACTTGACCTTCCTTCCGGAGGAACCTGAATGTCACTGAAGATCATCGTTTCCTACGACGACACCGACATGGACCGCGACGCACTGGCCATTGGTCGTCTCCTCGCTACCCCGGGGGGCGAGCTCGCGCTTGCCTACGTCCGCCATTCCTTCGGCGAATCGCTCGAACAGCAGCAGGCCGAGGAGCTGCTGGCGCGGGGGGCAGCTTCGATCGGCAAGCCCGAGATGCCCCAGCACGTGGTCGTCAACCCGGCGACCAGCGTTGGCCTGACCGAGCTGGCGGAGAAAGAGCAGGCGGACGTGATCGCCTTCGGCTCCGAATACCGGACCGCTCGCGGCCTGGTCAAGCCGGGGATTTCGGCCCACAAACTGCTCCTCGGTGGGCCCTCGGCGATCGCCGTGGCTCCCGCCGGGCTGCATGAGAACCCCATCGTCAGCGTCGCGACCGTCGGCGTCATCGACGAGGGCGACCCCAGTGCGCGCCAGACCGCCGAGAGCCTCGCTGGGGCGCTTGGCGCGAACGTCGCCGAGTACGGCTCCGGGTCGATCGACCTGCTCGTGGTCGGTTCGCGGCCTGAGGCGCCCGATGGCCGGGTCGTCCTCAGCGCCAAAAGCGACTACGCGGTCGAGGATGCTCGCTACCCGGTGCTGGTGATCCCGCGCGGCGTTTCAATCGACTTCGGCGCTGCGGCGCCGGCGGCGGCCTAAGCAGCGCTCAGCGCTGCCGCTGGACGACCACGATCACAGCCGCGACCTCCGGGTCGCGGCTGTCGATTCGCTCGCTCAGCTCCTGTAGCTCGACGGTGCGGGCGCCATGGGTGGCGGCGAGATCCGCCACCGTCTTCACGGCCGAGTCCGTCTCGATCACCAGTGCCGCCGGGCCGGCGCTCGCGCCCCGCGCCTCCTGGGCGGCGCCGAGCACCCGGGCGGTGACGTCCTCCGAGGCGCGCTCGGCATTCGCCCAGCCCTGGCCGAAGGAGAGCTCAGGGTTGCTCAGCTCCGGTCCCTCCAGCACCCGCAGCTCGCTCTCTTCGGGGTCCCATTTGCGGTCGCCCAAGTTGACCTGCCGGTGAGAGAGCCACGGATCGAGCACCGCCCGCCGCACCTCCTCGGCGCTGAGATTGAAAGCGCGGGCGTGCCGCAGGCCCGTGCTGACTTCGACGTGGAAAGCCATGGCGCGACGCTAGCGGTTTCCGCGGGCGAGAGTTGGGATGATCCCGCGCGTGCCGCCCTCGCTGCCAGTCGCCGTGGTCTTCGACAACGACGGCCTGCTGCTCGACACCGAGTCGGTCTGGACGCGGGCCGAGGAAGACCTTTTCGAGCTCCGTGAGCTGGAGTTCACCCCCGCCGACAAGCTCGAGCTCGTCGGAACCTCAGCGGAGATCGCCGGTGGCATCCTCGAGCGGCGGCTGGGCGAGCCGGGCCGGGCGGGGGATCTGATCGAGGAGCTGAACGAGCTGGTGGTCGCCGAGCTCGAGCATGGGGTGGAGGCGATGGTCGGCGCCCGAGAGCTGCTTGAGCGCCTCGGCGAGCTCGGCGTCCCGCTCGGTCTGGTCTCGAACTCGCCGCTGCGGTTCGTGCAGCGCTCGATTGAACTGGCCGGGTTCGAGCACCACTTCGACGTCGTCCTCAGCGCCCATGAGGTGGCGGCACCGAAGCCAGCGCCAGATCCCTACCTGGAGGCCTGCCGGCGCTTGGGGGTGGAGGCAGGCCCCGAGGTGGTCGCACTGGAGGACTCGCCGACCGGGGTAGCCGCGGCGCGCGCGGCCGGCCTCACCGTGATCGGGATCCCTTCGGTCGAGGGGGTCTTGCTGGACGAGGCCGATCACCTAGCCGAGTCGTTGCTGGACGAAGTGGTGGCTAGAAACCTCTCCCTTTAGGGCAGCGTTCACCCTAGAATACTCAGGTATTTCTAAGTAAACTCTAGCGGTTTCTTAGAAACTCAAAAAGGGAGAGTCAGATGAAGTACCTAAAGATGTTCGGCCTCGCCGCCGTGGCGGCTGTGGCCTTGGCGTTGCTCGGAGCCGGCTCAGCCTCGGCGACGGTTCTGTGCAAAGAAAATATCGTTCCGTGTACGGAAGCAAAAGTCTACCCCGCAAAAACCAATGTCACCGCAACTGTGGAGCCGAAAACCTCGATGGTCTTCAAAGATACAGGCGGGAACACCCTCAATACATGCTTAGGATCGAGAATCGAAGGAGAAACCGAAAACGTTGGCTCAAAAGAAAAAGCAGTGATAATCCCTCTCGCGCAGCTGTCCTTCTTTGAATGCACCTTTGCCACTTTCGTCCGCGAACTTGGCAAGTTGGAAATCGATTACACAGGTCCTGAAACACGGGGAACATTCACACTCAAGAAAACGAAAGTGACAATAAATACGGGAATATTCGGTTCATGCGTCTATGGCGTCGGTGAACCTGCAATCGACATCGGTACGGCCAAAGGCACTACCGAAAAACCGGCGACACTTACTGTGTCAACCGTAGTGTCGAAGCTGGAAGGAGCCGTGTGTCCCCTAACCGTAGTCTGGGGAGCCAGTTACGAATTCACAGAACCCACGCCCCTCTACTTCAAGGAAAAGATCTCAGGCGAATGAGCCGAAAGGCCGGGACTTAGGACTGACCTAGCCTCTGAGCACGCGGCGGCGGCGGAGCACCCGCTCGCTGATCTCCAGCAGCTCCTCCACCTGCCGCCGCTGCTCCTCGCTGAGATCGCCGCTCAAGGCGGCGTTGGCGGCGTCGCCGACTTCGCCTCGCCGCTCCGTTAGCGTTGCCATGTCGTCTCCATGGCCCGAGTCCGTCAGCGCCCCCTCCAGCTCGACCAGGAGCGCCTCTAGGCCGACTCGCAGCTGCAGTGCCGCCTCGCGCTCGCGGCCGGCGTCGAGGTCGGCGCGCGCCCGCAGCAGCAGCGTCTCGCAGGCGTCGAGCCGTTCGCGGCCGCGGAGGACTCCCGCGACCCGTTCCTGCGGGCGCAGCTCCTCTTCGCGGCGACGACGGCGGGATGAGGCGCGGGGAGTGAGATCGACCTGCCTGGCGTCGGTGAAGCGGCTGTCCGCCGTCTCCTCGCCGCTGCCGTAGCCGATCAGCACTCGCTCGGCGTCCTCAGCGGAGAGCTCATGGCCCTGAGGGTCGGCAGCGGCCACCGCGTGGGCGTGCAGCGCCCGGTTCAGCGGCGCGATGGCTTCCTCCGCCAGCACCTCGATGGTGTCCTCGGCCTCGCAGGCCTCGTCGAGCCAGCGCGCTGCCTCGGCCTGGTCGGCGTGGGGGGAGTGCGCGCGGATGGCGGTGACCCGGGTCAGACTCAGTGGCGCTGGCTCCGGTTCGGCCGAGGCGCCGCGTCCACGTCGCCGCCTGCGCCCTGGTGCAGGCGGCGCCCCGATCGTCTTCAGGACCAGCACATAGTCGCCCTCGGGAACCTTGTCGCTCGCGCTTGGTTCCGCCGTGCCGGCGAGGTAGCGCCCGTCGGCCAGGGGCAGCTTTCCGGCGAAGTCGAACTGGACGAATCCGAACAGTTTGGCCACGGCGCGATTCTCGCCGCTCAGCCTGCGGCGCGCGAGCTCAGTCGCCGGAGCCGGCGGCGAGGCCGCCGTTGGTGGTGTCGGGTTCCGCGTACTTCGAGGGGCTGACCGGCACGTCCGGGTTTTCGATCTGGCCGAGACGGTCGATCAGGCGCTGCCACTGGTTCGGTTTCAGCAGCGCCGTGAACTGCGCTTCGGGGCCGCCTTCGATCGGGTGGTAGCCGATGTGGACGTGGTCGTAGTGGTCAGGCAGTGCGAAGCTCGTTTCCCCGGGCAGGTCCTCGAGCGAGATCACCTGGTGCGGCTGCATCGTCCCCTGCAGCTGCAGGACGTCTTTGATCAGTTCGTCGGTCAGCGTCCCCGGGCCCTGGTTGCCGGTCACCGGCACTCCGTTGATGACGGCGATGTCGACCGCGTCGCCGGTGCTGTGCTCGGAGACGTTGCCCGAGGTGGTGAGCAGGCTATGACCGCACTCGAGCGCGGTGATCGTCAGCTTGAAGCCTTTGGTGCGCAGGTACTCGAGCACCGCGAGGATGCGGCGGTCGATCTTGCCGGCGGCGATGTCTTCGCGCCCGCAGCTGTAGATCGAGAGTCCCTTGTCGTCGAGCACCCGCTTCTGCAGCGCGTCCTTGGAGAGCAGGAGGACGCCGGCGCCGCTGAGGTCGGCGAAGGGGCTCTTGCCTTTGGCGCGGTAGATCGCGGTCGCCTCGAGCAGCTTCCAGCCGTCGAGGATCGGCTTCGGGTCGATTCGCGGGGCGCCCTTGCCGGCCGGGCGGATCGAGAAGTTGATGTGCGGGTCGATGCCTTCCTCACCGGCGGCGACTCGCGCCAGCACGGTGCCGCCGACCACCTTCGAGCCGACCCGGATCGAGCCCTCGCCGCTCGCGGCCAGTGCCGCTTCAACGCTGCTCGCCTCGTTGCTGCCCTTGCCCCGGTCGGGGAAGGCTCGCAGCCGCGGCCGCAGGTTCTCGCTTTCGACCGGGACCCGCTTCTCCTTGCCGGTCGGCATCACCACCAGGCGGTGGTTGCGGACCAGGTTGCCGAGCTCGGCGTAGGTGTAGCGGTTGCCGTAGGTGTCTTCGAGGACGACGAAGTTGCCGAGGTTGGCGGAGTGGCCGAGCTTGCGGACAACCCCGTCGTTGACGGCGACGACCGGCGCCCCCTCCTTGCTGAAGATGTTGATCCCGCGCGGGGTGGGGGAGGAGGAGATGACTTCGGCGGCGCTGCCCAGGCTGTCGCTGCCTTCCTTCATCGCCGCCCGGGCGGCGATGTCGTCGGCGTAGCGGGCGTTGGCGGCGATCGGGAAGTGGGCGCCCTCGGTGAGGCCGGTCAGCGAGCCGACCAGATCGGAGGGGAGGCGGCCATAGGCGCGAGCGTAGAGGAGCACCTCCTGCACGTACCAGTCGGCGTGGTTGTAAGCGAAGATCGCCTGGTAGAGGTCCTTGTTGCCGCCGGCCAGCTTCAGGTAGTGGGCGGCGGCGCAGATCGCGTCGACCGGGTTATAAGGGTCTTTCTTGCCGTCGCCGTTGGCGTCGAGGCCGAACTGTTCCCAGCTCGAAGGCAGGAACTGCATCCAGCCGAGGGCGCCGGCGCTGGAAACGTTGAGGTTGGTGCCGAAGGCGGTCTCGATTTTGTTAATCGAGGCGAGTACCTCCCAGGGAATCCCGTATTCGGTGCCGCAGGCCTGGTAGATCGGCAGCAGGAAGGGCGGGATTTCGAAGGAGTCGATGACGAAGTTGGGGACGCCGATCAGGGCCGGACCGAAGGGGGCGATCGTCGTCGTCGGGTTGGCGGTGGTGGGAGCGCCGCCTTCGGTGAACTGGGCGCCACCGTCAGAACCCTCAGGCTTAGGTAGAGGCTGATCTCCGCCGCCGTTGGCGCCGGGGGCGGTGATGCCGCCGCTGTTGCCGGTTCCCGGCGCGGCGATTTCGTCGTTGCGGGTGGTCCCCTTCTTCTCGCCGCCGGTCGTGCCGCCGTCGATTTCGCTGCCCTGTTTGACGCCGCCGGAAGGCTTGTCGGGAGCGGGCGTGGGGGCTGGGGCTGGGACCGCTTCGCTTTCGGTCGGTTCGGCCGGCGTGGTGGCGGGGGGAACCTCGGTGGTGTCTTCGGGCGATTCGCAGTCGGGGTCTTCCATGTCGACGAGTCCGTCCTTGTCGTCGTCGAGGCCGTTGGCACAGGCCGGCGCCTGCAGCGAGGGGATCGCGGTGGTGGTCGTCGGC
>Ga0068854_100000265_pt1 | contig 35689 bp, 38 predicted proteins | sample KBSCornC42_FD_66590 | JGI IMG/M metagenome (GOLD analysis project Ga0068854, IMG submission 66590) | Corn rhizosphere microbial communities from Kellogg Biological Station, Michigan, USA - KBS Corn C4-2 | ecosystem: Host-associated > Plants > Roots > Rhizosphere > Soil ... | reverse complement strand
CTCGCCGAAAAGATCGGCCCGCGCCGCTGGAGCGCCGTCGCGGCAGGCTTCATCGGCGTATTGCTGGTGGCACGCCCGGGCGACGGCGTGACCACGCTTGGCTTGCTGGTGGGCATTTCCGCAGCGGTTGGCCAGGCGGCCGTGATGATCACCGTACGTCAGATCAGTCGAACCGAGCCGACCGCGGCGATCGTCTTCTGGTTCACGCTTTTCACGATGATCGCAGGGGCGGCGATGCTGCCCTCCTTCGGTCATTCGCACGACCTATCGACCTACATCATGCTGGCAGGCGCGGGCCTGCTCGGCGGATTCGCGCAACTCACCATGACCGCCTCGCTGCGCTTCGCACCGGTCTCGGTGGTGGTGCCGCTCGATTATCTACAGATCGTATGGGGCATATTGATAGGCTGGCTGGTCTTCCTCAGCGCTCCGACCCCGCTCATGCTGGCGGGCGCCGCCCTGATCGCGGGCAGCGGGATCTACACCGCCTATCGCGAGCATGCGCGTGGCAAGGTGCCGGCCGAGGCAGGCTCAATGCCGGAAGCAAACTGACCGTTCCTCCTCTCCCGCTTGCGAGAAGGGGAAAAGATCAACCCCGGCCGATCAGTTTCATCGCCATCCGGTCGGCGACCCGCGCGGCAGTCTCGCCGGTAGTCTCGCTCTCCGCCCAGATCGTCTCCAGCCGGCCCGGAATCTGCTTGAGCCGCGCCTGAACCTCGGCCCGGTCGCCCTGGCCCAGATATTCGAGCGTAACGTTGATGATCCCGCCCGCATTGATCACGTAGTCGGGAGCATAGAGGATGCCCCGCGCGTGCAGCCGGTCGCCGTCCTCAGGCAGGGCGAGCTGGTTGTTCGCGCCGCCCGCGACGATCGGCGTGTTGAGCCTCGCGATCGAATCGGCCGTTAGAATTGCCCCCAATGCGCAGGGGCTGACCACGTCCGCCTCGACCGAAAGGATTTGCGCCGCATCAACCGCCGCACCGCCCAATTCCGCCGCCAGTTTCGCCGCACGTGCCTGATCGACATCCGCCAAGGTCAGCTTTGCGCCCTCCGCAGCCAGCAACCGCGCAAGGCCGCCGCCGACCGAGCCCACGCCCTGGATCGCGACATGCACACCCTGTGCGCTCTCCTTGCGAAGCGCGTGCCTGATCGCGGCCTTAACGCCGAGGAACACGCCCATCGCGGTCGAAGGTCCGGGGTCGCCGCCGGCATGCCCCTCGCCCACGGGAAGGCCGGACACATGACGCGTTTCCTTGCCGATCGCGACCAGATCGGCCTCGCCCATGCCGACATCCTCAGCAGTGACGTACCGGCCACCTAGGGATTCGATTGCGCAGCCGAAGGCGGCCAGCATTTCCGGAGTCTTGGTGCGCGCCTTGTCGGCCAGGATCACCCCCTTGCCGCCGCCTACGGGCAGGCCCGCCATCGCGTTCTTGAAGCTCATGCCGCGCGACAGGCGCAGTGCGTCGGTCACCGCATCATTGGCATCGGCATAATGCCATAAGCGCGTGCCGCCCGCCGCGGGGCCGAGATGGGTGGAGTGGATCGCAATGACTGCACGCAATCCCGAAGCCGCATCCGAAAAGAAATGGACGCCTTCATGGGCGTCGAAATCGGGCAGGTCCCAAACGGCAGACATGATTCGCTCTCGCTAAGAAAATTGCGGCCTAGCGCAATAATCTTGTCTGCGCTTGTTCGAAAGCCTGAAAAGGTGGGGCGGATGACGGGACTTGAACCCGCGACCCTCGGTACCACAAACCGATGCTCTAACCAACTGAGCTACAACCGCCACGCCGTCTGCGCTGCCTTGCTCGGCAAGACGCGCGAAGCCCCTTAGGGTTGGGGAGCGGTCGCGGTCAAGGCATCCGGCTGCGCTTGGTTGCGACCGTGTCCCCACGGCACCAATGCCCACAGCCTTTCGTGGAAATAATAAAGCAGGATCTTGGTCACCACCTCGGTGCCGGCGATGGAAACGGCGGTAGCGGCGCTGCTGGTCCACAACAGGCTGAGCACGAACGTGTCGATCGAGCCGAGCGCGCGCCAGCTCACCGCCTTCACGAACGATCGCGGATGTGACTCATGGCCCTGGAACAGGAACATCCAAATCTCCTTTTACCGCGCCCCTTTATCCGCGGATTGGCCAAGGCTCGACATGGCTTAGCTTGAGTCGCACGAAAAGGAACTTGGGGCGCTTCGTGCGTTCGGCTGACATGTCCGACCCGCACAGCCTGCTCGAAGTCGCTCCGATGGAGGCGCGCCTTACCGAGTCGCTGCCTACGGGCGGCGAGTGGGCCTATGAGCCGAAATGGGACGGGTTCCGTTGTATTGCATATCGCGACGGCGCGACGGTCACGCTGGTTTCCAAATCCGGCAAACCGCTCGGGCGATATTTTCCCGAGATAGTGGAGATGCTGGCCGGGCTCGGTCAGCGGCGATTCGCGCTCGATGGCGAACTGGTGATTGCCGACGACGACAGTCTCTCCTTCGCCGCGTTGCAGATGCGGCTGCATCCCGCCGAAAGCCGGGTTCGCAAGCTGGCGGCGGAAACGCCCGCATCTTTCATGCTGTTCGACTGCCTTGCCACCGGCGGAAAAGATTTGTCCGCCCTTCCCTTCGCCGAACGGCGCGCGGCGCTCGAAAACTTCCATGCCGGCGCGCGCGACACGCGGCTCCTGCTGTCTCCACTCACGCGGGACGTCGCCGAGGCGGAGGATTGGCTCGCACGCGGCGGCAAGGCGCTGGATGGCGTGGTCGCGAAACGGCTCGATTTGCCCTACCGGCCGGGCGAACGCGCAATGGCCAAGGTCAAGCAGCACCGCTCCGCTGACTGCGTCGTGGGCGGGTTTCGCTATGCGGGGACATCCCGGACAGCGATCGGATCGTTGCTGCTCGGCCTTTATGACGACCAGGGCCGGCTCGATCATGTCGGCTTCACTTCGTCCTTCGATGCCGCGCAGAAGAAGGAACTCAAGGGACGACTGGAACCGCTGATCGAGCCGCCAGGCTTCACGGGCGACGCGCCGGGCGGGCAGAGCCGCTGGTCGACCGAACGATCGACGGCCTGGCAACCCCTACGGCCGGAGCTGGTGGTTGAGGTGCGCTACGATCAGGTCACCGGTTGCCGCTTCCGCCATGGCACGACCTTTTTGCGGTGGCGCCCCGACAAGGCTCCCGCCCAATGTCGGATGGATCAGCTCGCCCGCGAGCTCAAACCCGCCGAGCTCGAGGAATTGCTGGGTGTCTAGATGTAGATTTGGCCTCCGCCACCGGCTCGGCTAGGGGCAGGCGGACATGACACCCGACGCTGCCTTTTCCGACTGGATCCGCGCCACGCTTCGCCACGAACCGCGCGATATCGCGCTATTCCGGCGCGCGCTTACGCACGGCAGCCAGGGCGGGCCGACCTATCAGCGGCTCGAATTCCTGGGCGATCGCGTGCTCGGCCTTTCGGTCGCAAGCTGGCTTTACCAGCAATTCCCCGACGATCCCGAGGGCAAATTGTCCGCGCGGCTGAATGCGATGGTCAGCCGCGAGGCCTGTGCGGAAGTCGGCCGCGATCTTGGCGTTCCCGACCATCTGATCCTCGGCAAGCAAGCACGCGAAGACGGTGCGCAGATGAGCGACAATGTCGTCGGCGACGTGGTCGAAGCCCTGATCGGCGCGCTCTACCTGGAAAGCGGACTCGACGGCGCTGCCGCCTTCGTGCGCCGTGCCTGGGACGGCAAGCTTGACCGTCGGGGCGAGGCGCCTAAGCATCCCAAATCAGCGCTTCAGGAATGGGCCGCCGCGCGCCAGTGCGCCCCGCCTGTTTATAAGCTCATCGGCCAGTCCGGCCCGCATCACGCTCCGGTTTTTAAGGTCGAGGTCACGGTCGGAGGCAGGCGCGGTGGCGCCGCCACCGCCGAAGGCTCATCCAAGCAAGAAGCCGAGACCGCCGCCGCCACCGCTTTGCTCAAGGAACTCGCATGACTGAACGCTGCGGCCTGATCGCCGTGGTCGGCGCCCCCAATGCGGGCAAGTCGACCCTGGTCAACGCGCTGGTCGGACAGAAGGTCGCGATCGTCAGCCCCAAGGCGCAGACGACACGTACGCGGCTGATGGGAATCGCGATCGAAGAGCAGACGCAGCTGCTGCTGGTCGATACGCCCGGCATCTTTGATCCGCACCGGCGGCTCGATCGCGCCATGGTCGCGGCCGCGTGGGGCGGGACCGAGGGGGCGGACATGATCGCGCTCGTGATCGACGCCAAAGGCAAGTTCAACAGCAGTGCCCGTGCGCTCGTCGACCAGGCTGCGGCGCGGCCCGAACCCAAAATCGTGATCCTCAACAAGGTCGACGTCGCCGAGAAGGAGCCCATGCTCGCCCGCGCCGCCGAATTGCAGGCGATGCTCGATCCGCAGGCGATCTTCTTCGTCTCGGCACTGTCCGGCGATGGCGTGCCCGAACTCAAGCGTGAGCTTGCGAAGCGCATGCCCGATGGTCCGTGGCATTTCCCCGAGGATCAGGTGTCCGACGCGTCAGAGCGCATGCTTGCGGCCGAGGTAACGCGCGAACAACTCTACCTGCAGCTACGCGCCGAGCTGCCCTACGACAGCGCGATCGAAACCGAGAAATATGAGGAACGCCGCGACGGATCGGTCGCGATCCATCAGCAGATATTGGTGGCGCGCGACACCCAGCGCGCGATCATCCTTGGCCATCGTGGCGCCCGCCTCAAGGAAATCGGTCAGAAAGCGCGCGAGGAACTGAGCCGCATTACCGGCCAGACCGTCCACCTCTTCCTCCACGTCAAGGTCAATCCGCGCTGGGAGGAGGATCGCAGCCTCTATCAGGAAATCGGACTCGACTGGGTCGATTGATTTTTCCCTGGCCGGGCGGCGATCCTAGCTACACAAACCCCACTCCGTCCTTGCTCCAAAACGTCCGTTACGGCATCATCCCGGATAAGCCCGCCCCCTGATTGACGGGCGTGGAGATTTGCCATGGCGCTCGGTGCGGTCGCAGCCTTCTTATCCCTGGTTGGCGGCAACCTCGCCTCTCCGGAGCTGTCACTTGTGCCGGGCATGACCGGCAGCCGCTTCCAGCGCGAAACTTTGGTCACGGCAACCGACCCGGCGGGGCGGATGACCGTGATGACCATGGTCAATGGACAGGGCCCCTTCCCTTTCACCATCGATACCGGCGCCAATCGTAGCGTCATTTCGGACCGCCTCGCCAAGGGGCTGGGCCTCTCCTCCAACGGAACGATCATGATTGAGGGCCTGATCGGCCCCGACGAGGTTCAGGCGGTGCGGGTCGGTCATATGAAGGCCGGCACCGCGGAGCAGCGAGAGATTGACACCGCCATCCTGCCAGCCACCTCGCTTGGATCTACCGGCTTCCTCGGTACCGACATGCTGCAGGGCCGCAATGTCATCCTGGATTTCCGACGCCACCGCATCATCCTGACACGGCTCGCCAACCAGGGATTTGAGGACGGCGAGACGATCACGGTCACGGCGCGGCGGCGTCTCGGCCAATTGGTGGTGACGGATGCATCGGTGAACCGGGTCAAGGTCACCGCAATCATCGATACCGGTGCCGAAAACACGATCGGCAATCCTGCACTGCGCAAAATGCTGATCGGCTCAAGGCCGGCGGGTGCGACGGGCGAGCTGATCAGCGTTACCGGCAAATCCATTCCCGGCGAGGCAGGCTTCGTCCCTCACGTCCACATCGGCAAGATGAGCGTGGACAATATGCCCATCGTCTTCGCTGATCCTCACACTTTCCGCCTGTTCGGCCTGGACGACGAGCCCTCGATTCTGATCGGCATGGATGTGCTGCGCATGTTCGATCGCGTGGCGATCGACTTCAGCCGCCGCGAGGTGCGCTTCAATATTGGCGAAACCTGGAACCCAGCTACCCGTCAGGCTTTGAATCGGCCTCGCAACGAGGATTTGAACGATGGCGGCGCGGGCCTATTGGCAAGGACAGATCAGGCTGGCGCTGGTCTCGATACCGGTCGAGATATACTCGGCCACTAAGAGCGGGGCGACCGTCGCCTTCAACCAGATCCACGAGCCTTCGGGCAAGCGCATCAAATATGAGAAGGTTGCCCCCGGCATCGGCCCGGTGGATCCGGAAGAGATCGTCAAAGGCTACCAATATGAGAAGGGCAAATATGTCCTTTTGACCGACGAGGAGATCGAGGCGGTCAAGCTGGAGAGCAAGAAGACGCTCGAGCTCACCCAGTTCGTCGACGCCAGCGACATCGACGCCATTTATTACGACAAGCCTTATTATGTCGTTCCCGCCGACGATCTCGCCGAGGAGGCGTTCGTGGTGCTGCGCGAGGCGCTGCGCAAGGCCAAGAAGGTCGGCTTGGGCCAGCTGGCGCTGCGCGGCCGCGAATATGTCGTGAGCCTCAAGCCGTGCGGGCGCGGCATGGTTCTGGAAACGTTGCGCTACGCCGATGAGGTCAACAAGGCCGCATCCTATTTCCGCGACATTGGAGAGGCCAAACCGGACGAGGATCTGCTCGATCTTGCGGCCACATTGATCGACAAGAAAACAGGGCCGTTCCATCCGGACGAATATCATGACCGCTATGTCGATGCGCTGAAGGACCTGATCGCGCGCAAGCGTAAGGGCAAGACGATCGATACGGAGGAAGAAGACACGCCCGCCCAGTCGCGCGGCTCGAACGTGGTAGATCTGATGGCGGCGCTCAAGCGCAGCCTCGAGAAGCCAAATGCCGCCAATGACGAAAGCGTCAAGACCAAGCCCGCCAAGGCCCCCGCCCGCGCCTCCGCCGCGAAGAAGTCGGCGGCCAAGGACGATAAGCCGGCGGCTAGAAAAACCCCTGCCCGGAAGCGCGCCTGATGGCCAAACGCCTCGCCAAGGCTGCCGCCGACCTCCTCGCCAAATACAATGCTAAACGCGATTTCTCGAAGACCGCCGAGCCGGCCGGCGTGGCGGACAGCACCGGTCGCAACATCTTCATGGTCCAGAAGCATGACGCAACCCGGCTTCACTGGGATTTCCGGCTTGAGCTGGATGGTGTGCTGAAAAGCTGGGCGGTAACACGCGGCCCCTCGCTCAACCCCGACGACAAGCGCCTTGCCATCCGTACCGAGGATCATCCCCTCGCCTACGCCACGTTCGAAGGCACTATCCCCAAGGGCCAATATGGCGGCGGCACGGTGATGCTGTGGGATCGTGGCACCTGGACGCCCGTGCCCGGCAAGGATCCGCGCAAGACGCTGGAGGAAGGCCATCTCCATTTCACGCTCGATGGCGAGCGGATGAAGGGCGAATGGCTGATGATCCGCCTCAAGCCGCGCGGCAACGAACGCACCGAGAATTGGCTTCTGCGCAAGATCGACGATCGATATGCGGGCGGCAGCGGCGATCTGGTCGATCGCGCGCTGACCAGCGTCGCCACTGGCCGCACCATGACGGAGATCGCGTCGGGCAAGGGTGGTAAGAGTCAGTGGGACAGCAATCGCGATGCCGACGACCAGCCTGGCGTCGCGTCGCCCCCGCCAAAGCCGGTCAAGGTCAAGCCGGCAGCCAAAGGCGCCGGCAAAATGCCGCTCTTTCGCCAGCCACAACTCGCTACTCTGGTCGACCATGTACCGCCCGGTTCCAACTGGATGCACGAGATCAAATATGACGGCTACCGCACGCTGATCGCGGTTGGTGGCGGCAAGGCCAGAGCTTATACCCGTACCGGGCTCGACTGGTCGGATCGCTTCGCCCCGATCGTCCGGGCCGCGGCCGATTTGGAAGGCTCCGCGCTGATTGATGGCGAAGTCGTGGCGCTCGACAAGGACGGCCGGCCTAGCTTTCAGGCGCTGCAGGCGAGCCTTAAGGACGGCAGCGGCAATCTCGCATATTTTGCCTTCGACCTGCTCACGCTCGATGGCGAGGACCTGACCGCGCTCCCCAATCTCGACCGCAAGGAACGGCTCAAGGGCCTGTTGGTCGACGCCCCCGAAGCTATTCGCTTTTCCGATCATGTGCTCGGCAATGGCGAGAAACTGTTCGACAGCCTGTGCAAGCAAGGGTTGGAGGGCGTTGTCTCCAAACGCATCGACGCGCCTTATCGCGTCGACAAGCGCACGCAGTCCTGGCTCAAGGTCAAATGCCTGCATCGGCAGGAACTGGTGATTGTCGGCTGGACGCCATCGGATAAGGGCCGCGGATTTCGCGCGCTGCTGCTCGGCCTGCACGAGGACGGCAAGCTGCGTTATGCGGGCAAGGTCGGCACCGGCTTCGGGATGGCGTTGATCGACGAGATCATGACCAGAATGAAGCCGCTCGAACGCAAGGCGCCGACCGTCGATGCGCCGCGCGCAGCGGTGCGTGGGGCGCACTGGATCGCGCCCAAATTGGTCGCCGAGATCGCATTCACCGAATGGACTGACGAAGGCGTATTACGCCACCCGAGCTTCATCGCCCTGCGCGAGGACAAGCCGGAAAGCGAAGTCGTGCGGGAAACTCCCTCTCCCCTTGCGGGAGAGGGTACGGGAGAAGGGACCAAGAAAAATTCGCGGGCGAAGCCAGCTCAAGTCCTCTCCCAACCCTCTCCCCCAAGGGGAGAGGGCTTAGTGAATATCTCCAACCCCGACCGGGTGATCTATCCCGAAAGCGGCATCACCAAGGGCCAGCTTGCCGATTATTATGCGCTGATGGCCGATCCGATCCTCGACTGGCTCGCCGATCGCCCGGTCAGTCTGGTCCGTTGCCCGCAGGGCCGCGCCAAGCAATGCTTTTTCCAGAAACACGATGCGGGCAGCTTCGGCGACGCGGTCAAGCACGTTCCGATCCGCGAGAAAGACGGGCATGAGGAGCCCTATCTCTATCTCGACGACGCCAGAGGCATCCTCACCTGCGTGCAGATGGGCGCGATCGAGTTTCACGGCTGGGGCTCGAAGGTCGCCGATGTCGAAAAGCCCGATCGACTGGTGTTCGATCTCGACCCGGATGAGGGCCTCGGCTTCGAGGAAGTGAAGAACGCTGCCTTCCAGTTGCGCGATGTGCTGGGCGAGATCGGACTCGCCACCTGGCCAATGCTGTCGGGCGGCAAGGGCGTGCACGTCGTGGCGCCGCTCGATGCAAGTCGCGACTGGGACGTGGTCAAGGATTTCGCCAGCCGTTTCTCCAAGGCGATCGCGCAGGCGCATCCCGAACGCTTCACCGCCAATATGAAAAAGGTCGAGCGCAAGGGCCGCATCTTCCTCGACTGGCTGCGCAACCAGCGCGGGGCGACCGCCGTGCTACCCTATACCGTTCGCGCGCGGCCGCACGCCACAGTCGCCGCACCCGTTACCTGGGACGAACTCAAGGACATCGATGCGGCGGGTCATTTCACCATCGCCGACGCGGAGGAATTGCTGAAGCGCGCCAACTCCAGATCGCTGCGCGACTGGGGCAAGGCCGACCAGCAACTGCCCGATCTCTAACCAAAAACTAACTTATGCCGCTCTATCGCCGGGGGTCGCCGCGTGTTTTGCGGTCAGGAGGCTTGCCAGGGTCGTGCTGCGTCGAGTGCCGCTGGATGACGTCAGGATCGGCATGTACGTGCATGCCATGGAAGGGTCGTGGCTGCACCACCCTTTCTGGCGCAAGCGCTTCCTCCTCGACAGCGAACATGACCTGAAGCGCCTGCTCGACAGCGACATCCCCGGCGTCATTATCGACGACGAGCGTGGCGTGGCGCCCGCGCCGAAGCCCGTCTCCGCCCGCGTTACCGTCGCTGGGCGCAGGCCAGTCGTCCACCGGGTGGCCGAGCAAGAATTCCAGCGCAGGCCGCGCCCCGCTCTGTCCGCCGCCGAAACGCCCTGCAGCGCTGCGGAAGAAGCCAAGCGCGCGCGCAACATCGTTACCCGGTCAAAGCGCGCGGTGATGAAGATGTTCGGAGAGGCGCGGATGGGCCGCGCGATCGAGGTCACCGACGTGGCCCCGATGGTCGAAGAGATTTCCGCATCGATCGCGCGCAATCCCTTGGCGTTAATCGGGATCGCTCGGCTCAAGAACAAGGACGAATATACATATATGCACTCGGTCGCCGTGTGCGCGCTGATGATCAATTTCGCGCGCACGCTCGAGCTGGACGAGGTGCTGGTGCGCGAGCTCGGCGTGGCCGGCTTGCTTCACGATATCGGCAAGATGGCGGTGCCTGATCCGGTTCTCAAAAAACCCGGAAAGCTGACCGATGCGGAATATGCGGTCGTGCGCGAACATTCTCAGCGCGGCTACGATTTACTCCTTCAGAACGAGGATGCACCCGCCATCGCGGCGGAGGTAGTGCTGCACCATCACGAAAAATATGACGGAACGGGCTACCCGCACGGGCTCAAGGGCGAGGAGATCAGCCTCTATGCGCGCATGGGCGCAATTTGTGACGTCTATGACGCGACCACATCGAACCGTCCCTACAAGGACGGCTGGGCGCCGGCCGAGTCGATTGCGCGGATGCTGGAATGGGAGGGCCATTTCGATCGCAAATTGCTCGATGCGTTCGTCCGCAGCATCGGCATCTATCCGGCGGGCACGCTCGTCCGCCTGCGGTCCAACCGCTTGGGCCTCGTCGTTGCAGAGAACAAGCGCGAGCCGACCCGTCCCCGGGTCAAGGCCTTTTACGTCATCCACGACCGCTCCTTGACCAAGCCTGAGATGGTGACGATCGGCAATTCGCTCCGTGACGACGCGATCATACGTCGCGAGGCGCCCGAACATTGGAACCTGAGCGACTGGCCCCGCCTCCGGAAGGAACTGATGGGCCGCTGAACATGCTCCCGGATCACCCGCGCTGTCGCAGCGTCGGTCTGGTTGCCTTGGGCCCGAAGGCGGGTTTATAGCCCCGGTGGCCCCATTGGGGGACCAAACGAGGGCTAGGCATCGCTCGAAGATGGGGCGGCAGAATCTTCAATCAGAAAGCGGAGCCGTGCTCGATACCAGCATCTCGGAAAACGAAGCGCCCGAGCCGCTCGAGCTTGACCCCTTTGGCTTCCATCCCGACGCGTCCAGCCGGATTCGGGGACTGGGCGGCCATGGCCCGACCGCGGACCCCGATTACGCCTTCCATACCTCCTATGTAGAGGCCGCCCCCGGCCGGGCGATCTTCACAATACGGTTCGCGGGCCTTCAAGCCAAATCGGGTACCCTGATGCTACGCGTCCACATGGTATCGTCCGAGCCGGGCGCGCGTGCGCGCATGGTCAATAGCGAACGGATCGCGCTCAATCGCCTGATCGCGGTCGGCGGCGAGTTTTCGATCATGTTCGAAGGCTTTCGGGAGGTGAGCTTCGCCCTCGTCGGCCAGATCCTTGGTGAGACCGACGTGTCTGCCGAAGGGCTGACGATCACGCTCGACCGGCCCGCCGATCCCAACGCCCGCGCTGGTTATGGCGCCGAAGCCAAGGGCACGATCTACGGCAGGACGCCGCTCCAACCCGCGCCGTTCCTGCTGTCGACCGCGAAGCCCACGCTGGCGGACCCGGTAACGCAGGTCGCGACGGGCGAGCAATTGCGCGAGCCGGTTGCGGGCGGCTGGATGGCGCGTCTGCGCCCCAAGGGCACGTCCGGGCCCGAACATTGGCGCAAGGTCTACACGCTGCAGGCGCTCCGCCGCTATGGCATGCTCGAAGAAGGCGCGCTCGGCCTGGGCTTCGAACGCTCGGCCAGCGGTATGCCGGCGGCGCTGGCGGCAATGGGGACGAAGGTCGTCGCTGCCTTCCCATCGCGGCCCGGTACCCAGCCTAAGCCCGCCGCGCTCAAGCGCGATTTGGCCGACCGAGCCCCGTGCAGCAAGGCCGCCTTCGACGAGAACGTCTCGGCACGGGTAGGCTCGTGGCGACGTATACCCGACGATCTGGTCAATTTCGACTTCGTCTGGTCGGCGCGTGCCAACGAAGCGCTTTACTCGGTCGCGGCAGCCGCCCAGTTCGTTGAGGATGCGATGGCGTGCCTCCGTCCGGGTGGCCTCGCGGTCCACACGTTCAGCTACGATCTGGCGCCGTCCGGGCGGAAAATCCCCTCGACCGAGCGGGTCATGCTCCAGCAAGGCGATATCGAAAGGATCGCGCTGCTGCTCGTATCGCGCGGCCATGAGGTCGCCCAGTTCAAGATCGACGCATCCGACCCGATCCTGACACCCGGTGTCGCAGTCGATGCCGAGCATCGCGCGATGGATCACACCATGGTCGGCCTGATCGCACGCCGCGTGCCGCTGCCCGACTGAGTATTCGATCAGCATTCGGGATGGCTGCGCTGTCGCAGTATGAGCGAGATTTCCCGATACGCACGGGTGCCCTGGCGGAGGGCGCCTGCCGGTGCGGCAAGGCTCGGCCGATGCCGAAACGCTGCGAGAGCCTCACCCCGCTTTGACGATCACGATTCCTGCACAGGTCGCGACAAAGCCGTCGACGCCGACCTTCAGATGCCGCGAATGATGTAACCACGTATCGAAGGGCGGCCCCGCATCGTGTGCCCAGGGCGGCAGATCGATGAATCGGTCGAGGATGCCATTGCCCGGATCGAAATCGAGTTCGGCGACCTTGTGTCCCTTTTCCGTGAGCCTGGCCGCGAGGGCTTCGAAATGGCGTTTCTGGAAAAGCACGGTCGGCCAATTGTCGATGGTCGGTCCATCCTCGATGTTGAATTCGGTGGTGTGCACCGCCACCCCGCCCGGCTTGATCGTGTCCAGCGACCGCTCGATGAAGCTCAGCCCCTTCTCGATCGATCCGAGATGCTCGAGCGCGCAGATTGACCAACAGCAATCGTAACCCGTCAGATCTTCGGGAATCATGTTCATGTCGACCGGACGAAAGTCGACCAAGCGATCGAAGACTTCGCGCGAAACCAGATAGGGGTGATGGGCGCTGTCCGGCCTTGATGTGTGTTGGCCGGTTTCGATCCACCCACGCCCTTCCGCCTCCGCGATCGGAAGGTCGGTGACGGTGGATCTCACCCCTTTCGCGGCAAGGTAGCTGGACACCGGTTCCTGGCCCGAGCCGAACCCAAGCCCTCGCCGCCCCGGCTCAATCATGCCGTTTCGTAAAGAGCCTGGAGCGCGTAAGCGAGTTCCCATAACTTCCGGTGGTAGAGCAGGGGTGCCTGCAATTCTTCGCACCAGTGCGATACCCAATCGCTTTCAATGTCTGTTTGCTTTGACAGGCTAGTCTTGAGCCCGACATGGCGCGCCGTCGTGTTCACCGGCGGCGGCAAGGCCACCGCCATCTTGTGCGAGAGTTCGTACCCGAGATTCTTGATGTTCAGGCTGAGCAGGCGGATGTTCCGAACCACCTCCCCCAGATTGTTGATGTTGGGCTGCGAATTCGGTGTGACGATCTCCATGATCAGCCGCAGCTTTTCGTGGTCCTCGCTGGTCAGCCTGACCGGGGCCGGCTCCGGCTCGGCCGGCGGCGGAGGAGGTGGTGGTGGTGGTGGTGGAGCTGGTGGAAGAGATGGTGGCTTGCGCCAAAATCGTAAGCCCATCCTCAATAGCCCATCAACGCCAATACCTCGCGCCGGCTGCGCTCGTCGTCGCGGAACACGCCCATCATGCGGCTGGTCGTCATCGATACGCCGTGCGTGCGTACGCCGCGGCCAGTCATGCAGCCGTGCGCCGCCTCGATCACCACCGCCACGCCTTGCGGCTGGAGATGGTCCCAGATGCAGTCCGCAACCTGCGCGGTTAGCCTTTCCTGCACCTGCAGCCTCCGCGCAAAGCCATGCAGCACCCGCGCCAGCTTGGAGATACCGACCACGCGGTTTTTGGGCAGATAGGCAATCGCTGCCTTGCCGACGATCGGGGCGAGGTGATGCTCGCAATGCGACTGGAAGGGGATGTCTTTCAGCAGGACGATATCGTCATATCCGCCCACTTCCTCGAACACGCGGTCGAGGTGATGGCCCGGATCCTGGCCGTAACCCTGGCAATATTCCTTCCAGGCCCGCGCAACGCGCTTGGGCGTGTCGAGCAGCCCCTCGCGCGAAGGATCATCGCCCGCCCAGCGAAGCAAAATACGGATCGCTTCCTCGACATGCTGCGGGACTGGGAGCTTATTGGCGAAGTCGTCTTCGGGTTCGGTCGTTCCGGTCATGGGCGCTCCTTTAGCGGAATCCGAGCACGACGCGCCAGACAAAGCCGTTTTATTGGGTAGTAACTGTTCTTCATTGCACCGAAGCCATTGAAAAGCCCGGTTCGATATCGCTATCATAGGTCAGTATGGATGCGTTGGGGATCGCACGGCTGACGGAGGCGCAACGCGTCGCCTTGCGCTATTTCATGGAGCGCAAGACCGCGAAGCAAATCGCCCTTGAGTTGGGAATCACCCCCAAGGCAGTCGAGCTTCGCCTCAAGGGCGCCCGCGCCGCGCTGGGGGTCTCTACCAGCGCCGAAGCCGCCCGTATCCTCGCTGCCGCCGAACATAATACCGCCTTCCGAGAAACCCTAGGTGGTTCGACGGAAGTTGCAGATTCAACTTCTTCCTGGCCTGATCCGGCTATCGAAAGCGAGAGCGGGGGGTCCGGCGAAGCGCGCGATCGGCGAGTGATGAGTGAGGCGCAAACCGCCTTCACGCATCAACCCCGCCGATGGCAGGCGGGAATAGGCTGGCCGCTTCCGACAAAGGGGGAGGAGCGCAATGGTCTTAGTCTGGGAGCGCGCCTGCTGTGGCCGTTCCTCGCCATTTGCGGCATCGGCGTGTCGATCGGAACCCTGGTCATCTGCGGATCGCTGCTGTCAATCGCCGGCGTGGCGATCTTCCATCTGTTCCACTAAGATCGGCCCGGCCCATGTGGCACATGGCTTTGTTCAACATTTTGATGATGGCCGCGACCGTCTACGCCCTGGCATGGGGCGGCGCTCCGGAGCGGATATTCGCGCTCATGACCATCGTCGCGTTCTACGCCACGATCCGCGTCCATCATGACGGCTTCCTTAAGCTCGATGTCGATCTGTTCCTGGTCGACCTGGCCTTTTTTTGCGCCCTCTATTTCCTGTCGCTCTTCAGTACGCGGTTCTGGCCGATATGGATGACCGCATTGCAGGGGCTGACGGTGCTGTCGCATGCGGTGATATTCGCACCGGTGCCGTCGGGAATGGGCTACGCGATCCTGGAGCAGATCTGGTCCTGGCCGATGGAGATATTGCTGATCGTGGCCACATTCCGCCACCGGCAGCGGTTGGTATGGAACGGGACCGATCGGCCCTGGACCATCTCCTTCATGCGCTCGGGGCGGCAACGCCCGCTTTAACCTCCGGGCGCCTGCTCGACGAATTCGGCAGCCTCGCCGCGGTGCTTGCGGCCTCCCCCCGGCGTATTCGGGCGGCCGGCGGCTGTGTCCGCACGGCATCGGGCCTCAACGCCGCGCGCATGGTCATGCTGCAGAGCCTGGAGAGAAAGCTCAGCGATCGCCCCTTATTGTCTTCGACCGGCGCGCTGCTGGATTATCTGCGTTCCAATATGGGCTCGCTGCCGGTGGAGGCGGTGCATGTCCTGTTCCTCGACGCCACGCTTCGGCTGATCCGCAACGAACCGATGTTTCGCGGCACGATCGGCGAATGCCCCTTCTACGCGCGGGAAGTCGTACGGCGCGGACTGGAATTAGGGGCGGCGAGCCTGATCCTGGTCCACAATCACCCATCAGGCGATCCGACGCCGAGCGGCGACGACCGCAAACGTACGCGCGAGCTGATCGATGCCGCGCGCCTGTTCGACATCCAGGTAGTCGACCACCTGATCATATCGCGGACCGAATGCCGCAGCATGCGGGCCATGGGGTATCTTTGATGACATCTTTCCTTTCCACCGACGATCTTCACGCGCTCGCCGACAGCCTCAGCGAGACGGCCGATCGTCTACGCCAGGCCGCGACCGCGCCGCCCGAGGGTCGTCCCGGCGCAGCCAGCTTCGCCCGCCAGATCTTGGCGGCGCGCGGTCGCCTGGCTCATTTCGTCGATGCCGACCTGTTCGCCGATCCGGCGCGCGACATCTTGCTCGATCTGTTCGTCGCGGGCGAGGAAGGACGGCGCATCTCGATTTCGAGCTGCTGTATCGCGGCCTCGGTCCCACCCACCACCGCGCTGCGCTGGATCGGCATGCTCAAGAAACGCAACCTGATCCGGGAAACGGTCGACCCCGCCGACGGTCGCCGCAAATGGCTCAGCCTCACGCCCGACGTGCACAATGCTATGCGCGACTACGTGAACGCGGTGGCCGGGATGTTCGTGACCGGGCCATAGCACGAGACCCCTCCCGCGATGCGGCAGCCATTAAGTCGACCCTTTCGCTCAGGAAGACAGACCGTCAGTCGCGAGCATATGGATTGATACGACATGTCGCCGAAACACGCCTCGGTGGTCATCGCGGGTAAGGGTCTACTATACTTAATCCACCGCGAGCGTCAGCGGATAGATTGACGCATCGAGCACCGAATTGACTCCGCCCTCCCATGGGCAGAAGCTCTCCCATACTCAAAGGGGGGAAGATCATGGCGACGATAGCGGAACGCCCACTTGCGCCAGGCAACGAGGAAAGGTTTTTCCTGCGTGCGGCAATCATCATGGCCGCGACGATCGTTGCTGGCTTTTCGCTGGATCTCGTGGTGGGCCGGTCGACCTTCGCCTCACCGCCGTTGCTTCATGCGCACGCGATCACCTTCATGGGCTGGATGGTGATTTATTTGCTGCAGAATTTCCTGGTCGCGAGCGGCAGGGTCGATCTTCATCGGCGCCTTGGCTGGATTGGTGTCCTCTGGATCGTGGCGATGGTTATTCTCGGCACGGCGGTAACGGTGGCGATGGTGCGTCGCGGCGGGGTGCCGTTCTTCTTCAAGCCTCTCCAGTTCCTGATTTTCGATCCCGTCACCGTGCTGACGTTCGCCGGATTGACCTATGCCGGGGTCGCGCTGCGGCGGCGCACCGATTGGCACCGTCGCCTCAATTATTGCGGCATGTCGCTGTTGCTCGGCCCGGCTTTGGGGCGACTTCTGCCAATGCCGCTGCTCGCGCCGTGGGGATACGAAATCCTGTTTGCGGTCATACTGATTTTCCCGGCGGTGGGCTGGTGGTCCGATGTTCGCAGGACCGGCCGCGGGCACCCCGCCTGGCGCTGGGGCATGTTGACGATCATCGGATCGGTCGTGCTGACCGAAGCGATCACCTACGGCCCCGCCGGCGGCGCGATCTACAATGCCGTGACCGCCGGATCCCCCGGTGCCACTGTTCCACCCCTCGCCTTTCCCGCACCGCCGGGTAGTTGACCGAAGCGCACGCTTCCCCCGGCCGGAGCGGGGACACTAAGAAGGAATTTCGGGGACACTATATTTAATTCACCGCCGGCCTGAGCCGATAGCTCAGCGCCTCGGCAATGTGCACCCGTCCAACCCGTTCTGCCCCCGCCAGATCGGCGATCGTCCGCGCTACCCGCAATACCCGCGTGTAGCCGCGCGCGGACAGCCCCATCGCCGCGGCGGCCTGCGCAAGCAGTGCCCGTCCTGCTTCATCAGGGCCGGCCGCCGCCTCCAGTACGTCCCCATCTGCCTCGGCGTTGGTGCGCAAGCCCTGCGCGGCATAACGCGCCGTCTGGGTTGCCCGGGCCGCGCCGACCCGCGCCCGGACCTCGGCCGAACCCTCGCTCGGCGGCGGAAGCACCAGGTCGGCCGCGCCCACCGCCGCCACCTCGACATGCAGGTCGATACGGTCGAGCAGAGGGCCCGATACCCGCGCCTGATAGTCCTGCGCGCATCTTGGCGCCCGGCTGCACGCGCGCGCGGCGTCTCCCAGATGACCGCAGCGACATGGATTCATTGCTGCCACCAGCTGGACCCGCGCCGGGAATGTGACATGCCCGTTGGCGCGCGCGATCTGGACCTTGCCCGTCTCCAGTGGCTGGCGCAGCGAATCCAGCACGGCGCGCTGGAATTCGGGCAGTTCGTCGAGAAACAGCACCCCGAGATGCGCCAGGCTCACCTCTCCCGGCCGCAGCTTGAGCCCGCCGCCCACCATCGCCGGCATCGAAGCCGAATGATGCGGGCTGCGGAATGGCCGCTCGCGCGACAGCCGCCCGCCGTCGAGCGTGCCGGCCACGCTCGCCACCATCGACACTTCGAGCGCTTCAGCCGGGGTCAGATCGGGCAATATGCCTGGCAGACAAGCCGCCATCAGCGATTTGCCTGCGCCCGGTGGGCCCATCATGGCCAGGTTATGGCCACCTGCCGCGGCGATCTCGAGAGCCCGCTTGGCCGTCTCCTGCCCCTTCACCTGGCGCAAATCGGGGCCAGAGACGGGCGGAGGCGCCTCCCCCGGTACCGGCTGAGCCATCGGCCGCACACCCCGGAAATGATCGAGCAAGGCCATCAGGTCAGGCGCCGCGACCAGCTCGATCGAGCCCGCCCATGCCGCCTCGGGTCCTTGCGCTGCGGGGCAGACCAGCCCCAGATCACGCTCCGACGCGTGCAAGGCCGCAAGCAATACCCCCGGCGTCGGCGCGATCCGCCCGTCCAATCCCAATTCGCCGACCACGACATAGGATGCCAGAGTCTCGGCATCGACCACACCCATCGCGCCGAGCAAGCCGAGCGCGATCGGCAAATCGTAATGCGACCCTTCCTTGGGCAGATCGGCGGGCGACAGGTTCACCACGATCCGTTTTGGCGGCAGCGCCAACCCGATCGCGGACAAGGCGCCGCGCACGCGCTCGCGGCTCTCTGCCACCGCCTTGTCGGCCAACCCGACCACAACGAAGTTGGGCAGGCCGGGCATCACCTGCACCTGCACCTCGACCGCGCGCGCCTCGAGCCCCAGGAAGGCAACCGTCGAAACCAGCGCGACCAAATCGATTCCCCCCTTTTGTTCTCATCCTCATAACTGCTTTCGGACTAAAAATGATAGCCCTCCGCACATTCAGCTCGGTTCGGATGCGAAGCATCTCCCTCTCGATGCGCGCTGGCGGGGGGAAAGGCTTTCGCCTGGCCCGCCATTCTCCAGCCTCCGTCGCGTCACGGGAGAGGTGGTCCATCGATCGCCGTGTGGGTATCTGTCGCCCGCCGGTCGCCTTGAACAAAAACGACGCCGGAGTTAGCCTGCGTCAGAAATTCCTATAATTCTTCGGGGCATGGCCGACGGATCGAGTCCCATCAAACGTTGAGAAAGTGTAGAAAGACCGATCCCGCAGCGGGCGCTGTACGTGTCGCGTATGATTTTCAGGGAGCCAGGGCGACGCGCAGCAGCATGACCAGAGGCGGGATTTTGCAGCAAAGGCTCGGGCAAGCCCGTCGTTCGCTCGCGGCGCTGCGCGGCCTGTTCGCGCGCGCCGATTGGCCATCGGCCGGCATCCACCCCGATTTCTCCTATCAACCGGTGGCGCCCAATCCCGGCCCGTTGTCGCCTGACGACCGGCTCGTATTCCTCCACATCGAAAAAACCGCGGGCACGACCGCCCACCACGTCCTTTCCGCCCATTTTCCCGAGGATCAGGTCTGCCCCGCCCGCTTCGGCCACATCATTTCCCTATGGGAAAGCGCCCGGCTTGCGCGCTACCGCTTCTTCTCGCTCCATGCCTCTTTGCGCATGGTCAGCCCCATCCCCGGTCCGAAGAAGGTGGTGACCTTCCTGCGCGAGCCTGTCTCGCGATTGCTGTCCCATTATAATTTTTGGCGTTCGGTCCGCGACGACGTGATCGAGCGGGAGAATCTGGATCATATCCGCTACGTGAAACACTTTGCGCTAAAAGACTTGCTTACCCCCGGGCCGCTCGCGGCCGCACCCGATTTCTGGAACCTGCAGACGCAGCGCCTGGCGGGTGACCTCTTCTTCGGACCGTCCGGCCGCGCGTGGCGCGATGAGAACGAGTTGCTGGATACGGCTCTTATCAACCTCGAAAACCTGGCAGCGGTCGGGTTCACCGAATATCCCGATCTCTCCTTTCAGCGCATTGCCGAGGATCTCGGCTTGCCCAACCGCTATGACGGGATGCGCCTCAACGTCACCGCCAACAATGTCGCGGACGAGCCCGAGCGCTTCGAGCAGCTGACAGGATCGGCGCTGGACGACGAAACCGCCGAATGCCTCGATCGCGTGACCCAGCTCGATCGCCGGGTGTATGACCATGGCCAGCGTCTGTTCCGCGAACGGCTCCGCCTGGGGGTAATTCTGTCGGGTTCGGTTCCACCGCATGTGCCTACTATGGTGGAGGAGGGTTGCGAGCTGGTGGTCGGCGACCACCGGGAAGGCAATATCCTGTTCGGGCCCTATTGCACGCTGCCTGCGGGCAGTTACCGCGCGACCCTGTGGTTGCGTGCGGGTACCGCACCGCGCGGCAAACGCCCTGGCTCGATCACGATCGATGTCTGCAGCGGCGGCAGTCGGAAAATCCATGCCGTCCAGTCGATACGGCCAATCATATTGGCGGATCAGTGGTTCGATCCGGTCGAAATCGAGTTCACCCTGCCCGACGCGGCCGATCTGGTCGAGATACGGGTGACGGTCGCGGGACTGGCCCGGCTGGCGCTCAAGCGCGGCATCGCATTGCGCCTGCTTTAGGCGGTTGTTGCGGGCAGGGGTCTTGTACAAGTAACACACCGGCCTCATCTCCAGCCGATGGAGAGCAAACCCCAATCGCGCTGGCGGCTATGCTGGATGGCGCTCGGCTGGCTGCTGATCGCGCTGACGCCGCTCGTCGGCCCGATCCCCGGGCCCGGCGGCATTCTCGTCTTCGCCGCGGGTGCGACCTTGCTGATCCGCAACTCAACGTGGGCCAAGCGCCTCTACGTGCGCATGAAACGGCGCTGGCCCAAGCTCGGCCGGGCTGCGGACAGGGTCATGCGGCGCAAGCCTGCGCCTCGCCCCATACTGGAACCCGCTGCGGGCGCGCTGGAGAAGGCAGAATCGATTGACTTCATCAACCGCCTCCCTTAGTGGCCCAAGCCTTGACGGCCGCCGCGCACTCGGCGGCCTTTTGCATTACGACTACAGAGGCGGAAAAGATGAAGCGGACCTATCAGCCGAGCAAGCTCGTGCGCAAGCGTCGTCACGGTTTCCGTGCCCGCAGTGCGACGGTTGGCGGCCGCAAGGTGCTCGCCGCTCGTCGCGCACGCGGTCGCGCCAAGCTTTCGGCCTGAGCCACAGCGTTTCCGTGCTGCGCCGTCTTGTGCGGCGTTCGGAATTCCTCGCCGCGAATAATGGCAAGCGCGTCCCCATGCCGGGTTTCGTGCTGCTCTTACGCGCGCGTAAGGACGCGGACCCTGCGATCGGCGTCGGCTTCACCGTTACCAAGAAGATTGGCAACGCGGTCGTCCGCAACCGCATGAAGCGGCGTTTCCGCGCCCTGGCGCGCGACATCCTGCCGGAAGCGGGCGTGGCCGGAGCTGATCACGTGCTGATCGGCCGCTCGGGCGGGCTGGAGCGCGATTATGCGCTGCTCGGCACCGAACTGCGCAAGGCGCTGGCGAAAGCCGCTCGGTGATCGAAAAACCACTCATCTGGCTGGCAAAGGCATGGCAGATCGGCCCGTCGCGCGTAATACCGCCGACCTGCCGCTACACACCCTCCTGCTCGGCCTATGCGATCGAGGCATGGTCGCGCTATGGAGCGCTCGCCGGCTCGTGGCTGGCGCTCAAACGTATATTGCGATGCCACCCCTGGGGCGGGTGCGGTATCGATCCCGTTCCCTGAGACCCAATAAGGTAGCCGTCACTCGTGCAAAACCAGCGCAACCTGATCCTGGCCGTGGTGTTGTCCTGCCTGGTCTTTCTGGGCTGGACTTTCCTGTCCGCGCGCTTCTTCCCGGTAGCGGCGCCGCCCTCGACCAAGATCGTGAACGGCAAGCAGGTCGCCCTCCCCTCGCCCGAATCGCAGGCCAGTCAGCCCGCCCGGGTGCGCAATCGCGCCATCGTGCTGGCCGAAAGCCCGCGCATCCAGATCGTGACGCCGCGCCTCGCCGGCTCGATCAACCTGAAGGGCGCGCGGATCGACGATCTGACGCTGACCGATCATCGCGAGACGATCGCCAAGAATTCGCCCCCGGTCCGTTTGCTCTCACCGGGCGGCACCCAGGATGCCTATTTCGCGCAGTTCGGCTGGAGCGGCCAGGGCGTGCAGCTCCCGGGCGCCGACACGGTCTGGACTGCCGACGGCAACCGCCTGACGCCCGATACGCCGGTCACGCTCAGCTGGAACAACAATCAGGGCCAGCTCTTCCGGATCACGCTCTCGATCGATCGGAACTACATGTTCTCGGTCCAGCAGAGCGTCGAGAATGCAGGCCCGGGCGCGATCGCGATTCGGCCATATGGCCTGGTCAGCCGCGTTGGCGTGTCGAAAGATGCCTCGGCCTGGAACATGCATACCGGCCCGATCGGCTATCTTGAAGGCAAGACCAACTATTCGATCAATTATAAGGATCTCGACAAGGCCGGCGCGGCCGGCACCCGCTTCCAGACCAATGGCGGCTGGATCGGCTTCGGCGACAAATATTGGCAGACCGCGCTGGTTCCCGCGGCGAACGCCGCAGTCGACGCCGGCTTCCGCGCGGGTGCGGGCGATCTTTACCAGGCCGATGTTTCAGGCGCGGCACAGATCGTCGCACCTCACACCACGAGCACCACGACCCAGCGCCTGTTCGCCGGCGCGAAGGAGGTCGCGGTGCTGGACGGCTACAAGAAAGCGGGTGTGCCGCAGTTCGATCATGCGATCGATTGGGGGTGGTTCATCTGGTTCGAACAGCCGATCTTCTACCTGCTTGACTGGCTGTTCCGCCACATCGGTAATTTCGGCGTGGCGATCATCTGCCTGACGATCATCGTGCGCGCCTTGCTCTTCCCGGTCGCGCAGCGCCAGTTCGCGTCGATGGCCGCGATGCGCAAGGTGCAGCCCAAGATGAAGGCGCTGCAGGAACGCCATAAGGAGGATAAACCCCGCCTCCAGCAGGAGATGATGAAGCTCTACCAGGAAGAGAAGATCAATCCGCTCGGCGGCTGTCTGCCGATCTTCATCCAGTTCCCGATCTTCATCGCGCTCTACAAGGTGCTCTCGCTCTCTATCGAGATGCGCCACCAGCCCTTCGTGCTGTGGATTCAGGATTTGTCCGCGCCCGATCCGTTGACGCCGGTCAACCTGTTCGGCCTGCTTCCGTTCAACCCGCCGCCGATGCTGCATCTCGGCCTGCTGGCCATCATGCTCGGCGTCACGATGTGGGCGACGATGCGTCTGAGCCCGCAGCAGATGGACCCGGCGCAGCAGCAGGTGATGCAGTTCATGCCGTGGATGATGATGCTGTTCTTCGCGCCGCTCGCCGCCGGTCTGCAGCTTTATTATGTCGCCAACAACCTGCTCACACTTGCACAGCAGCAGCTGCTTTACTCGCGCACAGGGCTCAAGGATGAGCCCGGCAAGTGACCGATGAGGATATCGAAAAAGAGGCACTGATCGAGGCCGCGCGCAAATTGTTTGCCGGCCCGGTCGCCTTCCTCAAGTCCGCGCCCGGGCTTCAATTCCTGCCGCCGGATGACGTACCGGAGGTGGCCTTTGCCGGCCGGTCCAACGTCGGTAAGTCGTCGCTGCTCAACGCGCTCGCCAGCCGCAACCGGCTTGCCCGCACCTCGAACACGCCGGGCCGCACGCAGGAGCTGAATTTCTTCGACGTGGGCGATCCGCCGCAGATGCGGCTGGTCGACATGCCGGGCTACGGTTTCGCGGAGGCGCCCAAGGATGTGGTGCGCAAGTGGCGCCACCTGGTGAACGATTACCTGCGCGGCCGCCCGAAGCTCAAGCGCGCGCTGGTGCTGATCGACAGCCGCCACGGCATCAAGCCGGTCGACCTCGAGGTGATGGAGGTGCTCGACAAGGCCGCCGTCTCCTACCGCCTCGTCCTCACCAAGTCGGACAAGATCAAGGCGAGCGAGCTCGCCGCCGTGCGCGAACGCACCGAGGCCGAAGCCCGCAAACATCCTGCCGCCCACCCCGACATCATTGCCACCTCGAGCGAAAAAGGCGGCGGCATCCCCGAGCTTCGCGCGGCGGTGCTGGAGGCGGTGCTCGCCTAACTCCCTGGACGTTGCGGGGCAAAGCCGGCGAAGACCGCCGCAACGAAGCGATCCTCGTCGCCCTCGAGCTTGTAGGATGCTGCGGGCTTTGAGCCGAGGACGGCGGCAAGATCGCGACCTTCCGCGACCTGGCGGCGCACGTTCCGGGCCACGTCGTCCAGCATCGCGCGATAAGCAGCGAGTTCCGCACGGGTCGCGACCGGCCCATGGCCGGGCACGATCCGCGTCCTGCCATCGCTCATACCGAGCGCCCGGTCCAACGCGCGGATCAGGCCCTGGATGCTGCCGCCTGCGTCCAGATCGATGAATGGATATAGCCCGTTGAAGAAGACGTCGCCCATATGGATGACGTTGGCGTGGACCAGCCGCACCAGCGTGTCACCGTCGGTATGTGCATTGGCGACATGGACAAACCGCACCTCCTCGCCCCCAAAGCGAAAAGCTAGGCTGCGATCGTAGGTCTGCTTCGGCAACGCGATCTGCGGAGATGCGGGAATCAGCTTCTTGTAGGTCGACATATATTGCGGTGCCGACAAGCGGGCGCGGACATTGACCTGTGCGAGCACAAGCGCCCCCGCATTGGCAAAGGGGCCGTTGCCGCCGGCATGATCCAGATGCCAGTGGGTGTTCACGACCTCGATGACGGGCCGGTGGAAGGCCTGATCAAGCGCTGTGCGCGTCTCGTCATAGTCGGTAACGCGTTGGTCGTCGATCAGCAGCAGGCCCTTATCGCTCGGCACGATCACCACATTGCAGCTGGTACCTTCCAGCAGCGCGGCGGTACCCGCAAGCGGCTCGACCGAGGCCGCGCGGGAAGGCGACGGCAGCAGCGAGGCGATCATTGCCACCGCCCAGATTCGCACCATGATTCCCCCGTTCCGGGCCGTTCTCTGTTGAAAGGAAGCCCCTCTCCAGTTCGCCCGCTTCTGTTTGAAACGCTTTGTGCCAAGACAAGTCGGGCCGCGCGACAGGCCATGTCCTCGAACCTCCCGACAAGGCCTCTGCTGCAGACGGCGGCGGGCGCGCCGCGAATGGCGAGAGGCGCAAAACGACCGTCCCGCGGCGACCCACGGCCGGCCGCGGGCTTGGCCGTTTGGATCAGCCGCTCCGATTGATCAACTTGCGCACCACTGCGCGATAGGACCGACCCACCGGCAGGACCGTGCCGTCGCGTAGAACTGCCTGATAGCTGCCAGTGGCGCGGCGGCGGACCCCGACGATCGCGTCGGCATCGACTATGCTGGACCGGTGGATACGGACGTAGCGGTCCGGCTCCAGCTGGCCCAACAAGGATATAAGCGACTCCCGGTGGAGATAGTCAGCGCCCTCAACGAAGAGCCGCACATATTCGCCCTCCGCTTGAAGCCGTTCGATCCGGCGCAGATCAACCCGCACGGATTCACCGCGGCGTTGCACCCACAGGACGTTCGAGGCGGCGCTGTCGATGCTCGCGCGCACCGCTGCGAGTTGTTCCCGCACCTCATTCAGCCGCACCGCCGCCTCAGAGTGCTGGATCGTGCGCGCGACGCGGGCGACCGCCGTCTCCAGCCGGCCGAGCCGAACGGGCTTGGTCAGGAAATCGATCACGCCGGAATCGAAGGCAAGCGGTGCATGGCATTCGTGCGCCGTAACCAGCACCACATGCGGCATCACCTCCATCTGCCGTGCGAGCTGTTCGATCAGGTCGAAGCCGTCGAGTTGCGGCATCTCCACGTCAAGGAACAGCAGGTCGATATCGCCGCCTGTCACAAGTGCGAAGGCGTCCTGCCCGCTCTCGGAAGTGGCTGCGATTTCCACACCGGGGATGCGCGACAGCAAGGTGCAAAGTCGCTCGATCGCGAGCGGCTCGTCGTCGACCACCATCGCACGCAAGGTCATACAGCCGCCTGGAAAGGTATCTGGATAATCGCGGCGAACCCGCCATCGGACTTTGCCCCGGCGACAAATACACTGCGCCCGACAAAGCGCTCGCGCAGCCGCTCTGCCACATTCGTCAGGCCGACATTTGTTCCGCCCGGGCTGGGCCCGCCATCGGACAATGTGTTCGTGACGGTCAGATGAAGCTGGTCGGCGAAGCGCCGCGCCTCGATCGTCAGGACGATCCGCTCGCGGCTGGTCGCGACAGCGTGACGGATCACATTTTCGGTGAGCGGCTGGATGATCAGGCTGGGAACCAGAGCTGTCGCGGCTTCCGCATCCACATCAGTGCGTACCTCAAGCCGGCGGGGGAAGCGCCGCGTCTCGATCGCGAGATAGCGCTGTTGCAGCTCCAGCTCGCGTGCAAGCGGAATGTCTTCGCCGGGGTCGAGCGCCAGCGTGTCGCGCAGGAAATCGGAGAGGTCCTCGATCATCCGTTCGGCGTCGGCGGAATCGCCGCGGCCGACCAATGTGGCGATCGAGTTCAAGGTGTTGAACATGAAATGCGGATTGAGTTGATAGCGCAGCGCGCGCAGCTTCGCCTCGTGCGCCATTCGATCGAGCACCGCGATCCGACGTTCGCGATCGGCAACCGCCCGGCTATAATCCAGCGCGAATACCATCCCGAGCTGGGCGGCGTAGATCCAGAACCAGTGGACCGTGTCGGCGAGATAGATTGTCGGCGTGATGTCGCTCCGCATGTCCGGTGCGAAATTGCGGAAGATCGCATAGTTGACGCTCGCCTGGAAAAAGCCGCCTAGCACCGCGAACAGGATCAGGGCGAACAGCCGCCATATAGTGGCCGTGGGCGGTACAAGCACGCGAAGCCGCGCGATAATCGTCGAAAGGATCAGCCCCGTCGTACTGATCAATATGCGGGGCAGAAACAGGAAGGCCGTAGCCGCCGCAAGATGATCGACCGTGGTGACGATCAGATATTGCGCTGCCCAGAAAAGAGACGTGACCGCGATCGCCTGATCGGCGAACCAGCCTTTCCGGGTCCGGTGTTCCTCCATGCGCCCATGATAAGGGCATTGCGCGCCGCCGCCACCCGGCGGCGGGACACTCATGGCCGCGGATCGGGCCGTTCGTTGCGGCGGAGGCTCAAGCGTTAGGCGATCGCATTGCGCGAGAGCGGCCGGCTTCCGACCCCAGCTAAGTATTCTCTCCTCATGGCGCCTCCTCCGCTCCTCCGCCGAGATTTTCGACGCTGATCCAGCCTCTAGCCGAAGCCGTTCGGGACGGTTGGTAGCCCGGCGGGACATTCGCAACTTTGCGGGCGCCACCCGCCGCTAATCTCCCAACAAGCGCTCCGTCCCGACGCAGGGAGTGGCCATGGACAGTGGCCCCGCCGCGGCGGCGACCCCTGCCGACAGGGAGATTTCAATGAAAAAGATGCGCTTTTCGTCCGGTACCACGCTTGGCACAGCTATGCTGGCGACCGTCTGCCTCGCGGCAACGTCGGCATTCAGCCAAACCGCCGCACCTGCACCCGCGACGGAGACGAACGGAGAGGATTCGGTGAAGGAGGTGGTCGTCACCGGCACGTTGTTCCGCAACGCGGGCGCCGCGACGGCATCGCCAATCACCGTGCTGACGGCCGACGATCTGGCGAAACGCGGCTTCAGCACCGTTGCCGATGCGGTTCAGTCGATCGCGGCCAATAACGCGGGTACGATGAACAACAATTGGGCGCAGAACGGTTTCGCCAAGGGAGCCAGTGCGCCGTCACTGCGGGGCCTGACGACTGGTCGCACCTTGACCCTGTTCGACGGTATGCGCAGCGCGCCTTACCCGCTCGCAGACGACGGCGTGCGGAACTTCGTCGACATCAACACGATCCCGGGTTCGATCGTCGATCGGGTCGAGGTGCTTCAGGACGGCGCGTCGTCAACCTATGGCGCCGACGCCGTGGCCGGCGTGGTCAACGTCATCCTCAAGAAGCAGATCACTGGTCTTCACCTCGATGCGTCGGGCGGCATTTCGCAGCATGGGGATGCGGGAGAGCAACGGCTTTCCGCGACCTACGGCTATGGCGAGCTGGGGAGGGATGGTTTCAACATCTACGTGAATGGCGAGTTTCAAAACGACGCCAAACTTTATCTGCACGATCGTAGCGGCCTTCCCGGCACGGATGACCAAAGCAGCGTTTGCGGAGTCTCGAACGGGCAAGGGTCGCAACCTGCAGGCCAGCAAACCTGCGCGACCAACAACGTACGGAACGGCATCCAGTTCGACGGAACCTATGGCGGCATCCAGCAGACGCTCATTCCGTTCGTGCGCCCCTATCTCGCCAACGGCAGCGCTCCCGTTCCCGGCTCGACGTTCCAGCTCCTTAATCCGGGTAGTGGCTGCGGCAATTTGAACGCAATCACCCTGACCGCCGCGCAGCGGGCGACAACAGCCGGCGCGAGTGCGCCGGCGGTCGTATGTCAACAGGACTTGACCCGGCAATATGGGCTGTTGAACTCGCATACCCGCCGGATCGGCGCCAACACGCATCTGACCGTCAACGTCGGCGCCAATGCGCAAGCCTATGCGATGTTCAACTTCTATGAGACCAAGGTGTGGAATCCCGGCAATCCGTTAGCTTTTCCCGGACAGACCGCCGCCGGCGGCACGCGCGTCTCGGTCAGCCCACTTCTGCTGCCGGTGTTCATATGTCCGCGCGGGACGAATGTCGCCTGTACAGCGGCGAACGGAATGCTCAATCCGAACGATCCCTTTGCGGCACAGGGGCTGCCGGCCCGTCTCATCGGCCTTTACGATCGGCCGACCGAACAGAATACGGACACCCGCACCTTCCGTTATTCGGCGGGCATAAGCGGATCCTTCGGCGTGGGATCTGACTGGAAATATGATTTCGAGGTAACGCATTCTGACATGGCGCTTCGCTATGTGGCGAAGAACTGGATCAATGCCCGTCACTTACTGGACGTCGTCGCCGATGGTTCGTTCAATTTCGTGAATTATGCGGCGAACAGCGAGGAAGTGCGCAACTATCTCGCTCCAGTCAGCGACAATCGCTCCGTCTCGCATTTGACACATGTGCAGGGGACGCTTGCACATCCCTTCTTCGATTTGCCGGGTGGTCAGTTTCAGCTCGCGATCGGCGCCGCCTACCGGCAGGAGGCAATTCACAATCCGAGCGCAAATCCCGCCAACACGCTCGATCCGTTCGACCGCTATTTCGGGCTCAACGGCGTCGGCGTCGATGGCTCGCGCAACGTCAAGTCGGCCTTTTACGAGATCGACGCACCTTTGTTCGAAATGTTGGATCTGAAGGCGACCGGCCGATACGATAAATATTCCTCCGGCCAGAAAAGCTTCTCGCCAAAGTTCGAGACACAGTTCAAGCCGATCCGTCAGATCAAGCTGCGCGGCACCTTTTCGAAGGGCTATGCCATTCCGAGCTTCAATGAAGCCTTCGGCCTGCCGACGACCGGTTTCACGACCAAGACCGTATCGCCGACGCAGCCGGGAGGCGCCGCCTTCATCGCCGCGCATGGCAACGATGCTTATGCAACGGGCCCCTATGGCTTCGGATTGACCTCGGTCGGCAATCCCGCGACCAAGCCCGAAAAATCGACGCAATACACGATGGGTGTCGTGCTTGAACCGACCCGCTGGCTGACGATCACGGCAGACTATTACAACATCAAGATCAAGGACCTGATCACTACGCCCAACTGCCAAACCGCCGCGATCAACCAATATTATACCAACAATGGCGTCACCAACGTGCCCGGCTGCACGACCACCCCAAGCGTGCCCGATCCGCTGTTCCCTGCCGCTTTGCCGTTGCTCGGCAGCGTCACCAGTTCGTTCGGCAATGCCGATGCACTCAAGACGAGCGGCTTCGACTTCGGTGCGGATATCCACATGCCGCTCACTGACGGTATCCGTTGGTCGAGCGCATTCAGCGCCACCTACCTTCAGAAGCTGAACAAGATTTTCGATGCGGGTGCCGTCGAGCGCTATGCCGGTACGCTGGGCCCGTGCCAGATCACGTCCTGCTCGGGTTCACCGAAATGGCGCGGCGTGTGGCAGAATACGTTCAGCTTCGGCAAGCGAGCGACCCTTACCGGCATCGTCAACTACACTGGGCGCTATGATCAGAGCGGCCCCGACGATGGGGGCATCCCGGGCAACTGCCTCGGCTCGATCGGCGCGGAAGTGGTCACCTATCGCGATGGCTCGACGCCGATCAAGTGCAGCACGCGTCACTTCATCGATGTCGACGCGACCGCTACCTATCGGATCGGCGAGAAGCTGACCTTGTACGTGAACATGCTCAACGTGCTGAATGCCAAGGCCCCGTACGATCCGGCGGCTGCATATGGCATCTATCAGTTCAACCCCGCCTGGGCGGGCCAGGGCTTCGTCGGCCGCTGGTTCCGTGTCGGGGCGAAGGTCGACTTCTAGCGGGCAAGGCGGAGAAGCTTCGCGAAAAGCCTGGGCGGCCATCCTGCGGGATCGCCGCTCCTTCTTTTAGGAACACCGCTCTTTGATGCCCTCGTCCAACGCCGACTGGACCGCCGTCGGTGCTTTGATATCTTGTTGGCCACATCCGGGAAAATGGTGCCATGAAAGCTATCCGTCGGCTGATCCTCGCGCTCATGCTTTGCGCATCGCCACTGCCGCTCGCTGCCGAGCCGCGCGGGCATATCACCGGTGTCGGCGGCATCTTCTTCAGGAGCAAGGATCCCCAGGCCCTGATGGCCTGGTATCGCGACATGCTCGGCATCAGGCTCGAGGATTGGGGCGGTGCGCTTTTGCGTTATGATGCGCCCGGCCACCCGCCCGTGGTGACGCTCAACGCGTTCAAGCAGACGACCCATTATATGGACCCATCGACCCGCGAATATATGCTCAATTTCGCGGTCGACGACCTCACAGCCTTCCTCGATCGCATCAAGGCGAAAGGCATTGTCATTCTCAAGCGCGAAGATAGTCCGGAGGGCAATTTCGCGTGGATCGTCGATCCCGACGGCACCAAGATCGAATTGTGGGAACCGAAGGCCCAGTCCGCGCCTAAATAGGGACGTCGGGCCGGCGCGACGCCGCCTCATCTCCCACTATCATTATCTAACCCAGAACGGGGCTTGCGGCAAGCCGGGGGTCCTGGTCCATCTACCTCCCCTCCATTCGCATCAGAGGGAAAAATCATGCCATCCATCGACAGCAAGCCCACCCGGCTTTTCTACCACGGCACGCGCGCCGATCTGAAGCCCGGCGACCTGATCGCGCCCGGCTACAATTCCAATTACGGCGCGCGCAAGACCGCCTCCTGGGTCTATCTCACGGGCACGCTGGAGGCGGCGATCTGGGGCGCCGAACTCGCCGCAGGCGATGCACGGCAGCGGATCTACATCGTCGAGCCGATAGGTGAGATCGTCGACGACCCAAACCTGACCAACCAGCGATTCCCGGGCAATCCCACCTTGTCCTACCGCTCGCGCGATCCGCTCCGCGTCACCGGCGAGGTCACGGAATGGCAAGGCCATTCGCCCGAACAGCTGCAACAGATCAAGGATGGCATTGCGCGCGTACAGGCCCAAGGCATCGAGGCGATCGACTGAAGCGATCTCGCTAGCAAGCTTGCTCCAGCGTCTTGAGCCACTTCGCGCGCAGCACCGCCGGCCGCTCCGGGAAACGTTCGTCCAGGAATTGCGCATCGGCCACCCGATCGAGCCTGAAATGACGGAAATCCTGCCTCAGTTCGCACCATCCGATGAGCAGCCGCGCGCTGTTGAGATAGCCGATCGCGATCGGCCAGATCACACGCTCGGTCTGGCGTTCCTCGGCGTCCTGATACGCAATTGCCATCTTGCGCCCCGACCGGATCCACGCGCGCGCCAGCCCCGCGTCGAGCCGGTCGGGTGGGATCACGTTCCAGCCCGATACCGCCCGCGCCGAGGCATCGAGCAGCAAGGGCCGCAAATGCACCGGCACCGCCGCCCCGATCTTGGCGATCAGGTCCTTGGCGGCGCGCGCCAGGCTCGGGTCGCCATGCCCTTCCACCCATTGTGCGCCGAGCACCGCGGCCTCCAGCTCGTCCGCGGTCAGCATCAAGGGCGGCAGGTCGAAGCCGCGTTCGAGCACGTAGCCCACCCCAGCCTCACCCCGGATGGGCACGCGCTGGCCGATCAAAGCGGCGATGTCGCGATAGACGGAGCGTTTGCTCGTCTCCAATTCCGCGCCGATCGCATCGGCGGTTACGGGCCGCGAGGAGCGGCGGAGGATCTGGATGATCTGAAAGAGGCGGTCGGCGCGTCGCATTTCGCTTTCCTAGCCATGCACTGCTGACAGCAGGCTGTCAGCAGTGTGGCACTAAGTCCACCTGCGTAACGAGGGAGACAGGCGATGCTCAAGACCTATCAAGGCAGCTGCCATTGCGGCGCGGTCCGCTACGAGGCGGACATCGATTTGGAAGAGGGCACCGGCCGCTGCAATTGCTCGATCTGCGCCAAGCGCCGCTTCTGGGGTACGACCGTTCGCCCCGAACAATTCCGTCTGCTCGACGGCGAAGAGGCGTTGGCCGACTACCAGTTCAGCACAAACAGCGTGCATCACCGCTTCTGCAGAACCTGTGGCACCCCTACCTTCGGCCATGGCTTCATCGCCGAAGTGGGCGGCGCTTTCTATTCGATCAGCCTGGCAACACTGAACGCCGCTGAAGCCGACCTCGCCGAAGCACCGGTAAAGTTCATGGATGGCGCCAACAACAATTGGTGGAATGCCCCGGCGGAGGTACGGCACCTATAACCTTCCCAAAGGGGTAGGGATGAACGGGAAGCTATCCATGAAGATCATCGTAGGCAACAAGGCATATTCCTCCTGGTCGCTGCGCGGCTGGCTTGCGCTCAAGCTATCGGGCCTGCCATTCGAAGAGGAGGTCGTCTCGCTCTATGACGATGCCTGGCCCGCGCGCCGCGCACAGCCCGATGTCGCACCCTCCGCGGGCAGGGTGCCGATCTTGTGGGACGGCGACGTCGCGGTGTGGGAAAGCCTCGCGATCATCGATTATCTCGCGGACAAGGTCGGGCAGGATCGTTTTTGGCCGGCTGACGGCGCGGCGCGGGGCTTTGCCCGCTCGATCGCGAGCGAGATGCATGCCGGTTTCGCCGACCTGCGCCGCGAATGCCCGACCGTGTTCCGGCGGACCTTTCCACCCAGGCCGGTCAGCGCCGAGGTTCAGGCCAATGTCGACCGCATCGTCCACCTCTGGAGCGAGGCACTGACCCGCTTCAGCGGCGACGGCGGCTTCCTGTTCGGCGATTTCTCGGCGGCCGACATCATGTACGCGCCGGTGACGACGCGCTTCACCACCTACGGCCTGTCTGTGCCGGAATTCGCGGCCGACTATTGCCGGCGCGTCCAGGCGCATCCTTTCGTCAAGGAATGGATCGATGCCGCGCACCGCGAGCCGTGGGTGATCGAAAAGTTCGAACAGGCCTGATTACGGGGCGCCCTGCCGGTCACCTGTCGCCGCCAGTCAGCCGCGTCTCTTCGAAGGCCAGTTCGCGCCGGGCGAGTGCGATGACCTCCGCCGCGGGTTCCGGCAGCGTGGCAGGGCGCGTCTCCAGCCAGGCGACGAAGCGCGCGGTCTCCCGTGCAAATCGCACGTCGTGGACCGGGTAAGCTTCCCAGAATTCTTCAAGCATCGGCCGCAGCAAAGGGCGTAGTAGACCGAGCGTCAACGGAATCACCGCGTTCAGCGCGGCGATGCGCGTCGCGCGATAGAGCGTGCAGTTCGCATCCATTCCGCGCTGCCATACCGCGCGGGCCAATCTCTCTCGCTCACGCGCATCGAGATCGAAGCCTGCTAACGCCACCACCGGGTCTTCGCGCACGTTCAGGCACAGCTTCGGTGACGCGGCGAGATCGGCATAGGCGCGCTGGAACCCCGCGAGGCTCATGCCCGCCCGCTCCACGCGCGCCGCGCACGCGCGATCACGTCCGCGATCCCGTCGAAGCCAATCTGCGGCAGATAGCTGTCGTGGAATTCGAACGTGATGCCGCGCAGGTTCGGCGCGCGTCCGACCAGATCGTCCAACAGCTCCCACACCGGCTCCGGCGGGGCGCCCGAATGACTGTCGGCATACATGCCGCCCAGCTCCGAGCCGTTGGCGATATGGACCTCGACCACCGTCGCGAGATCGAGTTCGTCGAGGAAACGATGCCCCGAAAAGCCGTAATTGACCGCATTGCAGTAGAGATTGTGCAGATCGAGCAGCAACCCGCTGCCACTCTCCGCGCAGAACCGGTTCAGGAATTCGGCCTCGCGCATGTCCGAATCGTCGAACGTCACATAATAGGGGCTGTTCTCGAGCAGGAACGGTGCTCCTGTCCGCTCGATCACGTAGCGCGCGCGTCCCACCGCAAGATCGAGCACGTCCTGGTCGAAAGGCGCTGTCAGCGCCAGCCCGGCCGCCGTCGCGTCATGCCCCTCGGCAATCGCGACGAAGGCAAGATGCTCGCTTATCCAATGCGCCTGCCAGCGCGCGGCCCACGCGCCCATTTGCGCAACATAGCCGGGGTCGGTCGGGATCGCGCTCGCGATCGACAGGCCGATATGGTGCGACACCATGGGCAGGTCGGACGCGTCGAGCATCGCGACCCAGCTCGGTATGTCCGCGAAGCGTTCCGCTCCATCGTCGGGACGTGGCCCATGGTCGATCCAGAACATGTCCGGCGTAATCGCCAGATAATCGACCGCGCCCACGACGCTCGTGAACGGCGCGATCGCAAGATTGGCCATGATGCCCACGCCCAGGCGTGGCGCGGCGCCGCCGGGATCGGTCCGCGCCACGCTGACGCGCTTAGTGGCCCAGCGCCACGTTAATCACCGGATCGAAATCCTCGCGGATGTTGAAGGGGTGACCGGAAATGCAGTTTTGGCAACCGCGTGGGAGCCGAGCTACGGCGGAAAGGTCCACAGTCGCGAGCGCCTTCAGCGCATCGGCGAGCTTCGTGCCCTGCGGTACCGTGAACTGGATCGCTCCGGTCGTCTTGTTGATGCCAATCGAGGCGTGGCGAGCCTTGACGTTTGCTTCGTTCATCGGGCTTCCTCCTGGTCGGCTCGGATCGCGAGCCGGGGGGCAGTCCAATAGCTGTCGGCGCCGCAACCCGACCGATCATTTGATCCGTTCGGTCGCCAAGATGAGCCCGGAAGACGCTTAGTCCCCGTCCATTTCCGCGTCGGCCTCTTCCATGAACTCGCGCGCCGCGGCCCGATCCTCCTCGCCCTGGAACGCGTCCTCCACCTCGGGCGCCACCCCCAGCATGTACAGCAGGCACCAGAGCGCAAAGCGGCGGTCGCTATCGCGTTCCAAGCCGAACTGCATCCGCGTCAGCTCCACGCCCTTGACCAGCCGTTCGGCGTCGAGCGTATCGATGTCCGCCGTCCCGAAGAAGCGAACCAGAAGATCGTCGAAATCCATGGCGCGCCTTCTACCCGGACAATCCGCTTTGCCCAAGCGCGCTTCGCGCTATTGCCGATTCGGCAACAGACTCCACTACCCGCTACCTGCTAGGGCGGCATTGCTGTCGCGATTGAGTCGGAAGCGTTTCGACGGACGCATATTGCCCGCCTGACCGGCTTGTTCACGATTTCCGGCGCCGGCCCCGACGGCCGGCAAGTGATGCCCGTTCGTAGTGGCGTCGCGCCGCTGGGCATCGGCACGGGGACATCGGTTATGTCGGCAACCCCCATCGTCACGCGCAGAAGCTT
>Ga0068854_100000264_pt1 | contig 35701 bp, 25 predicted proteins | sample KBSCornC42_FD_66590 | JGI IMG/M metagenome (GOLD analysis project Ga0068854, IMG submission 66590) | Corn rhizosphere microbial communities from Kellogg Biological Station, Michigan, USA - KBS Corn C4-2 | ecosystem: Host-associated > Plants > Roots > Rhizosphere > Soil ... | reverse complement strand
AGCGGTGGCGTGGCGGGGCTCGAGCGAGGCTACTGCCTGATGATCGGCGGCGAAAGAAGGATCGTCGAGCATCTGGCACCGATCCTGATGACGCTCGCCCCGGGTCGCGACGCCGCGCCGCGCACGCTCGGGCGCACGAAGCGGGACAGCACCGCCGAGCAGGGCTTCCTGCATTGCGGGCCGCACGGCGCCGGCCACTTCGTCAAGATGGTCCACAACGGCATCGAATACGGATTGATGGCCGCGTACGCCGAGGGACTGAACATCCTGCGCAATGCCGAGGCCGGCAAGCGCGCGGGCACCTCCGATGCGGAGACGGCGCCGCTGCGCGACCCGCAGTACTACCAGTATGAGTTCGACCTGCCTGACATCGCCGAGGTGTGGCGCCGGGGCAGCGTGATCGGCTCGTGGCTGCTCGATCTCACCGCCAGCGCGCTCGCCGCCGATCCGGGTCTTGCGAACTATAGCGGCCGCGTCTCCGATTCCGGTGAAGGGCGATGGACGATTGCGGCTGCGATCGACGAAGCCGTGCCCGCCCCGATTCTGAGCGCAGCGCTGTATGAACGCTTCAGCTCGCGCGAAGACGCGGATTTCGCCAACAAAATATTGTCGGCCATGCGGCATGAGTTCGGCGGCCACGTTGAAAAGCCCGCCAAGCAAGCGAAGGCCTGAAGATGGCGGAGCCTGCTTCGGATGCGCTGGTCTTTTTTGGGGCGACCGGCGATCTGGCCTACAAGCAGATTTTCCCGGCGCTGCAGGCGATGATCCGGCATGGCCGCCTCGACCTGCCGATCATCGGCGTGGCAAAGTCGAGTTGGAATCTCGACCAGCTTAAAGGTCGTGCGCGCGACAGCCTGCAACACCACGGCGGCGTGGACGCCGACGCGTTCGCGAAGCTCTCGGCGCGACTCCGATACATCGATGGCGATTACGCTGACGACGCGACGTATCGACGCCTGCGCCAGACCTTGGGCGAGGCCGCGCGGCCGTTGCACTATCTGGCCATCCCGCCGAGCATGTTCGCCACCGTCGTCGAGGGTCTGGCGAAGGCGGGTTGCGCCAGGAGCGCCCGCGTGGTCGTCGAAAAACCCTTCGGGCGCGATCTCGCCTCCGCGCAGTCCCTCAACCAGACGCTGGCGCAGGTCTTTGCCGAGTCGGCCGTGTTTCGCATCGACCATTACCTCGGCAAGGAACCGGTCGAGAATCTGCTCTACTTCCGCTTTTCCAATAGCTTTCTCGACCCGATCTGGAACCGGCACCATGTCGCCCGCGTGCAGATCACCATGGCCGAGAACTTCGGCGTGCAGGGGCGAGGCCGCTTCTATGACGAAGTGGGCGCGATTCGCGACGTGGTGCAGAATCACCTGCTGCAGATCACCGCGTTGCTGGCGATGGAGGCGCCGGTGGGGCGCGGGCCGGACCGCCTGCGCCAGGAGAAGTTGCGGGTCTTCAAGGCGATGCGGCCCATTGCAGCGGACGAAGTGGTGCGCGGCCAATTCCGCGGCTATCGCGATGAGAAGGGCGTGAAGCCCGACTCGCAGGTCGAGACCTTCGCCGCGCTGCGGCTTCATATCGACACCTGGCGCTGGGCGGGCGTCCCCTTCGATATCCGGGCCGGCAAGCGGCTCCCGGTCACGGCGACCGAAGTCACGGTCGAAATGAAGCAGCCGCCCCACGCCGTCTTCGATCAAGGCCGGGTCGGCGAGAACTATTTTCGTTTCCGATTGAGCCCCGAGGTCCTTATCTCGCTGGGTGTGCGGGTCAAGGTGCCCGGCGAAGCGATGGTGGGCGAAGACGCCGAGCTGGTCCTGCATCGTCATCCCGGCGACGAAATGATGCCGTATGAACGTTTGCTGGGTGACGCGCTCCACGGCGACGCGTCGCTGTTCACCGGCGCCGAGTGCGTCGAGGAAGCCTGGCGCGTGGTCGATCCGATCCTTGGCGACGCGGCGCCGGTCGCCGAATACGAACCGGATACCTGGGGACCGGCGGCCGCCGGGCGCATCATTGCTGGCGAAGGCGGCTGGCACAACCCGGCGTCGACCGAGGCCGCGCCGTGACATCGCGCGACCGGGTCGTGTTCCTCCTGGACTGCGACAACACGCTACTCGACAACGATCGCGTCCAGGACGATCTCAGGAGCCACCTCGAGCGCGAGTTCGGCGCCGCGAGCAGCGATCGCTACTGGGCGATCTTTGAGGCGCTGCGCGCCGAGCTCGGCTACGCGGACTACCTCGGCGCCCTGCAGCGCTATCGCCTCGGCGACATGAACGATCCGCGGCTGCTGCTCATGTCCTCCTTTCTGGTCGACTATCCCTTCGCGGACCGGCTCTATGCCGGCGCGCTCGACGCGATCGCGCATCTCTCCCGTCTGGGCTTGCCGGTGATTCTGTCGGATGGCGATGTGGTCTTCCAGCCGCGCAAGATCCAACGCTCCGGGCTGTGGGACGCGGTCGCCGGCCGGGTGCTGATCTACATCCATAAGGAAAAGATGCTGGACGCTGTCGCACAGGCTTATCCGGCGCGGCATTACGTCGTGGTCGACGACAAGCTGCGCATCCTGGCGGCTATGAAACAGGCCTGGGGCGGCCGGCTGACGACGGTGTTCCCGCGCCAGGGTCATTACGCCTTCGATGCCAAGAACATCGCCGCCTATCCGCCGGCGGCGCTCACCATCGAGCGTATCGGCGAGCTGGTTCACTACGATCTGGCGGCGTTGCTTTCGTTACCGAGTCGCCAATTGCGCTGAATGAAAGATGCCCGGAATTCCAGGAGATGACTGATGAAACCCACACAAGCGCTGCACGATCTCGGCCAGAGCCTCTGGCTCGACAATATCACCCGCGATTTGCTCGCTCGCGGGACGCTTGGCCGCTACATCGGCGACCTCGCCATCACGGGGCTAACGTCGAATCCCACGATCTTCGATCACGCCATCAGGAACGCCGACACCTACGACGAAGCCATCCGCCGGAAAAGGCGGGAGGGCAAGTCCGGGGAAGCGCTGTTTATCGAGCTGGCTTTGGAGGATCTCACTCGGGCCGCCGATCTTTTCCGTCCGGTCCATGACGCGACGGGCGGGATGGACGGCTGGGTGTCGCTGGAAGTCTCGCCGCTGCTGGCGAACGACACCGCCGGCAGCATCAAGCGGGCAGCGGAACTTCACGCGCAAGGCAAACGGCCCAACCTGTTGATCAAGATTCCGGGAACTCCGGCCGGGCTTCCGGCCATCGAGCAGTCGATCTTCGCCGGTATTCCGATAAACGTCACGCTGCTGTTTTCGCGCGAGCAATATCTGGCCGCTGCGCAAGCGTACATGCGCGGGATCGGGCGGCGCCTCGCCGCCGGCCGCGACCCGAAGGTCGCGTCGGTGGCCTCGCTCTTCGTCAGCCGCTGGGACGTCGCCGTCAAGGACAAGGTAGCGCCCGGCCTGCGCAATCGTCTCGGCATCGCGATCGCCCAGCGCACCTACAAGGCATATCGCGAGCTGCTTGCTTCGCCGGCCTGGCGCAAACTCGCCGCGGCCGGCGCCCATCCGCAACGCCTGCTCTGGGCCAGCACCGGCACCAAGGATGCCGACGCGTCGGACACGCTCTACGTCGAGGCGCTGGCGGCGCCCGACACTATCAACACCATCCCCGACAAGACGCTGCTCGCCTTCGCCGACCATGGGCGGGTGAGCGGCGTGCTGCCAAGCGATGGCGGCGATGCCGAACAGGTGATTGCAGAATTCGCGGCCGTGGGGGTCGACGATGCGGCGCTGGCGGCGAAGCTCCAGCGCGAAGGCGCGCAGGCGTTCGATAAATCCTGGAACGAGTTGCTGGACTGTATCGCGGACAAGAGCGAGGCGCTCGAGAAGGTCGCTCGAGTGTAACGGAGCCGACGATGAGCGCCGCTCCGAAGCCGCAGGCCCAAGCGCTGACCGATCGCCCGGCGTGGAAAGCGCTGGCGGTGCATTGGCGAGCATTGCAGCACCGGCATCTGCGGCAGCTCTTTGCCGACGACCCGCGGCGCGGCGAACGCTTCGCCGCCGAAGGCGCCGGGATTTATCTCGACTACTCGAAGAACCGAATCAGCGAGGAGACGATCCGGCTGCTGGTGGATCTCGCCGAGGCGTGCGGCCTGAAGGCGCGCATCGCGGCCATGTTCGCGGGCGACAGGATCAACGTCACGGAAAAACGCGCCGTTCTTCACGTCGCCTTGAGGGCGCCGAAGGGCGAACGGATCGTCGTCGACGGCGTCGACGTCGTTTCCGAAGTGCACGCGGTGCTCGATCGGATGGCTGCCTTTTCCGACCAGGTCCGCAACGGCCAATGGCGCGGCTATACCGGCAAGCGCATCCGCAACATCGTCAACATCGGGCTCGGCGGCTCGGATCTGGGTCCGGTCATGGCTTATCACGCGCTGCGTCATTACAGCCGGCGGGACCTGGACTTTCGCTTCGTCTCCAACGTCGACGGCACGGATTTTGTCGAGGCCACGCGCGAGCTCGACCCGGAACAGACGCTGTTCATCATCGCCTCGAAGACGTTCACTACCCTCGGGACCCTTACCAACGCCCATGCGGCCCGCGCGTGGAGCCTGGAGAAGCTCGGCGACGAGCGCGCGATCAGGCGCCATTTCGTCGCCGTGTCGGCCAACGCGCCCGAGGTCGCGAAATTCGGCATCGACGCCGGCGCCATGTTCGGCTTTTGGGACTGGGTCGGGGGCCGCTATTCGATGGATTCGGCGATCGGACTTTCCACCATGATCGCCATCGGGACGGACAATTTCCGCGCCATGCTGTCCGGCTTTCATGCGATGGACCAGCACTTCCGCACCGCGCCGTTCGATCGAAACTTGCCGGTGCTCATGGGTCTGCTGACCGTCTGGTACAACAATTTTTTCGGCGCCCAGACGGTCGCGGTGCTCCCGTACGATCAATATCTCGAACGCTTCCCCGCGTACCTGCAGCAATTGACCATGGAGAGCAACGGCAAGCACGTCGCGACGGATGGCGCGCGGCTCGATTATCAGACGGCGCCGGTCTACTGGGGTGAGCGCGGCACCAATGGCCAGCACTCGTTCTACCAGCTCCTCCACCAGGGGACCAAGCTGGTGCCCTGCGATTTTATCGGCTTCTGCCGGACCTTGAATCCGCTCGGCCAGCAACACGACTTGCTGATGGCCAACCTGTTCGCGCAGACCGAGGCGCTGGCTTTCGGCAAGACCGAGGACGAGGTCGAGGCGGAGGGGAGCCCACCGTGGCTCGCGCCGCACCAGAGCTGCGAGGGCAATCGTCCGAGCAACACCATCCTGGCCGAGCGCCTGACGCCGGAAACGCTCGGGGTTCTGGTGGCGCTCTACGAGCACAGCGTTTTCACCCAGGGGACGATCTGGAACATCGATTCGTTCGACCAGTGGGGCGTCGAGCTGGGCAAAGTGCTGGCCAAGCGGACGCTCCCCGATCTCGAAAGCGCGCAGGCGCCGAATCTCCAGCACGACAGTTCGACCAACGCGCTGATCCGCCGTTACCGCCAGTACCAAAGAGGCCCGTCATGAACCTCGGCTACGACAAACCGCTTTACCTTCTGCCGTTCGACCATCGCCATTCGTACGTGAGCGGGATGTTCGGATTCAAGCCGCCGCTCACGCCGTCCCAGCATGACCGCGTCGCCGATAGCAAGCGGCTCATCTATGCGGGGTTCAAGCAAGCGCTCGCCCGCGGTGTGGCGCCCGCATGCGCCGGCATCCTGGTCGACGAGGAATTCGGCGCCGACATTCTGCGCGATGCGATCAATGATCGGTACTGCACTGCGCTGTCGACCGAGCAGAGCGGATCGGACGAGTTCGAGTTCGAGTACGGCACGGCATTCGCGGAGCACATCGAAGCGTTCAATCCGACCTTCGCCAAGGTGCTCGTGCGCTACAACCCCGAAGGCGACGCGGCTGTCAATCGGCGGCAGACGGCGCGGCTCAGAGAACTGTCCGACTACTGCCGGGTCTCGGGTCCACGGTTCATGTTCGAGTTGCTGGTGCCGGCGACCGAGGCACAGATGGCGGGCGTGCGGCAAGACAAGGAGGCCTACGACTTGCAGGTTCGGCCGCGATTGATGATGCAAGCGTTGTCGGCTCTGCAAGAAGCCGGCATCGAGCCCGATGTCTGGAAGATCGAAGGACTCGCTCGCCGCGAGGATTGCGAGCGCATGGTAGAGATCGCGCGGCGCGGCCACCGCAAAGAAGTCGGCTGCATCGTCCTTGGGCGCGCCGCCGACGAACAGAAGGTCGTGACCTGGCTCGAGACGGCCGCTTCGGTGACCGGATTCATCGGCTTCGCCGTCGGACGCACGACCTTCTGGGATGCGGTGGCCGACTACGAGGCAGGCGATGCCACGCGAGAAGAAGCCGCCGCGCGGATCGCCGAACGCTATCGCGAATGGATTGCCGTCTTCGAGCGGACCGGCGGCGTCCCCGACGCGCGTACGCGAGCACGGGTCGATGCAACAGGGCCGGCCTGACTTGTCCGCCGGCGAAAGCAAGCAGCGAGGGACGCGACGATGAAGGTCAGCCCCCTGGCGGGGAAGCCCGCGCCGCCCGCGATCCTGGTCGACGTACCGAAGCTGGTCTCGCGGTACTACACCGATGCGCCGGATCCGTCGCTGGCTCTCCAACGGGTCGCGTTCGGTACCTCCGGACATCGTGGCTCGTCGTTCGAGCGCTCGTTCAACGAGTGGCACGTGCTCGCGATCAGTCAAGCCATCTGTCGCTACCGCAGGCGACGGGGCATCGACGGCCCGCTGTTTCTCGGCATCGATACCCATGCGCTCTCGGCCCCTGCGTTCGCCAGCGCGCTGGAAGTCCTCGCGGCGAATGCCGTGGAGGTCATGATCGCGCGAAACGACGAATACACGCCGACCCCCGCGGTTTCGCACGCGATACTGCGCTATAACCGGGGACGGAGCACGGGACTGGCCGACGGCATCGTGATCACGCCATCGCACAACCCGCCCGATAACGGCGGTTTCAAGTACAACCCGCCCGACGGTGGACCGGCGGGCGAGGACGTGACCGGGGCGATCGAAGCGCTCGCCAACAGGTTTCTCGAGCGCAAGCTCAAGGGCGTGAAGCGCACGTCGCTGGCACGGGCTCTGCGCGCGGCAACGACGCATCGCCACGATTTCCTGCGCGCGTATGTCGGCGACCTCGGCGCGGTCATCGACATGGACGTTGTTCGCGGTGGCGGCATCCACATGGGGGTCGATCCGCTGGGCGGAGCCGGCGTGCACTACTGGCCGGCAATCGCCGAGCACTACCGCCTGAACTTGAGCATCGTCAACCGGGAGGTCGATCCGACGTTCCGCTTCATGACCGTCGACTGGGATGGTCGCATCCGAATGGACCCGTCGTCGTCGTACGCGATGCAGTCATTGATCGAATTGAAGGATCGCTTCGACATTGCCTTTGCCTGCGACACCGACCACGACCGGCACGGAATCGTGACCCGAAGCGCCGGCTTGCTGCCTCCCAATCACTACCTGGCGGTGGCCATCGATTACCTCTTCCGCCATCGCCGGCGCTGGCCCGCGCGGTCGGCCATCGGCAAGACCGTCGTCAGCAGCGCGATGATCGATCGCGTGAGCGCAAGGCTTGGCCGCACCCTCTACGAAGTGCCGGTGGGATTCAAGTGGTTCGTCGATGGTCTGCTGGCGAGTTCGCTTGGCTTCGCCGGCGAAGAGAGCGCCGGCGCCTGCTTTTTGCGGCGCAATGGCAGGGTGTGGACGACGGACAAGGATGGCATCGTGCCAGCGCTGCTGGCGGCGGAAATCACGGTGAGCACCGGTCGGGACCCGTGCGAGGGCTACCGCGAGATCGCGCGGGAGCTCGGCGAACCCGTCGAGCGCCGGGTGCAGGCAGAGGCTAGCCCAAGGCAAAAGCAGCGGCTGACGCGCCTTTCGCCGGCGCAGTTCCGGCACACGGAACTGGCCGGCGAGAAAATCCAGCGCGTCCTCGATCGGGCCCCCGGCAACGACGCGCCCATCGGCGGCCTGAAGGTCGTCGCCGCCAGCGGGTGGTTCGCGGCGCGTCCCTCGGGGACCGAAGACATCTACAAGATTTATGCCGAGAGCTTTCGCGGCGAGGCCCACTTGAACCGCATCGTCGACGAGGCGCAAGCGATGGTCGCCGGCGCCTTGGCGAGCGCGGCGCCCAAACCGGAGCGCGCGAAGAAGTGAATGCTCGACCCCGCCGGCATTACGAAATCCATACCGCGCGCTGAATCGAGCGTTGCAGAAGGCAACAATCGGTCGAGACGATGAGCAGCGATAAGCCCGCCATTGATACGGAACTGGAAAGGCTTCAGAGCGACACCTTTCGCTACTTCGTGCACGAGACCAATCCCGCCAACGGACTGGTGATCGACAAGACCGCGCCCGACTGGCCCTCCAGCATTGCCGCCACCGGGCTCGCGCTGACCGCGTATCCGGTCGCGATCGAGCGCGGATTCATCACGCGCGATGCGGCGATTGCAAGAGTTCTCACCACGCTGCGCTTCTTCTGGAACAGCCGGCAAGGCACCGAAGCGGACGCCACTGGCTACCGGGGCTTCTACTATCATTTTCTCGACATGCGGACCGGCCAGCGGGCGTGGCGTTGTGAGCTATCGACGGTCGACAGCGCCATTCTGCTGGCCGGCGCGCTGACCGCGGGCGCCTACTTCGACGCGACCACTCCCGACGAACGGGAAATCCGGCACCTCGCCGACGCGCTCTATCGCCGCGCCGACTGGCAATGGGCGCAAAACGGGGGCGCCACGGTCACGCACGGCTGGAAGTCCGAGAGCGGATTCCTGCCGTGGCGGTGGGAAGGCTATGACGAAGCCCTGCTGTTGTACGTGCTCGGCCTCGGCTCGCCGACGCATCCGCTGCCAACCGAAAGCTATGCCGGATGGTGCTCGACCTACGAGTGGAAGGAAAGCTACGGCTACGAGTATCTGTACGCCGGGCCGCTGTTCACCCATCAGATTTCGCACATCTGGATCGATTTTCGCGGGATCCAGGACGCGTTCATGCGCGGCAAAGGTATCGATTACTTCGAGAACAGCCGTCGCGCGACTTATGTGCAGCAACAGTACGCGATCGCCAATCCACTCAAGTTCGCGGGCTATAGTCGAGATTGTTGGGGGATCACTGCGAGCGACGGCCCCGGCCCCAATACCATCAAATTGCAGGGAATCGAGCGCCAATTCTTCGATTATGTGGGACGCGGCGTACCGTACGGTCCCGACGACGGCACCATTGCGCCATGGGCAGTGGTAACGTCGCTGCCGTTCGCGCCCGAGATCGTGTTGCCTGCAATCGAATATCTTGTCCACGAGGTCGATTTGAAAGCGGGCAACCCCTATGGCTTCAAGGCGACATTCAATCCGACGTATCCCCACAAGTCCCACAATCCCTATGGCTGGATATCGCCGTGGCACTACGGGATCAACCAAGGACCGATCAATCCGATGATCGAAAATTATCGGACAGGCCTGGTCTGGCATTTGCTGCGAAAGTGTCCGTACATCGTTACTGGATTGAAGCGGGCCGGTTTCACCGGAGCTTGGCTATGAAGGTCTCGCTGCGTACGGACGGCGCCGGCAAGCAGCAGTGCCGTTGGCATGCGGCATCCGACCCGTCTGCGTTGCACCGGGCCGCGGCGGTAAGCGTCCTGGCGGCGGCCGATCGCGCGCTTCGCGCGCGGCGGCAATTCCACGTCGTCCTCGCTGGCGGAAACACGCCGCGCGGAACCTATCAAAGGCTCCGTGTCAGCGCAAGCGATTGGTCGGCCTGGCACATCTATTTTGGCGACGAGCGTTGCCTGCCTGCCGGCGATCCGGGACGCAACTCGCGGATGGCCGCAGAGGCCTGGCTCGATCACGTACCCATCCCGGGGGCCCAGCAACATCCGATTGCCGCCGAGCTGGGGCCGAGCGAAGGCGCGGAGAGGTATGCGACGATCCTGCACTCCGTAGGCGAATTCGATCTGGTGCTGCTCGGGCTCGGCGAGGACGGCCACACGGCAAGCCTTTTTCCAGGACATGACTGGGGGCAGCGGCCGGCGTCGGCGAGCACGTTGGCGGTATTCGACGCGCCCAAGCCCCCGCCGCAGCGCGTGTCGATGAGCGCCGCGCGGCTGAGCTGCGCCCGGCAAGTCATCTTTCTGGTCTGCGGCAACGATAAACGCGAGGCAATACGGCAATGGCGTGCCGGCCAATGCATTCCAGCGCGGGCAATTGCGCCCATGGCCGGCGTCGACGTGCTCGTGGAGTCGTCGCTGCTCGGACCACGCGGCGACTGACGGGAGACAAGAACCGATGCGATCTTCCGGCTGTTTCGCTGCTCATCACCGCTTCGGCACAAGCCGGCCGCGCCGCCTCTAGAATGCTGAGCAGCGGCGAGAATTGCCCTTGGACAGGTCCGAGAAAATCGACGTACGAACCGCGGCGGCAGCGCTGAGCGCCCGGAGTAAGGAGGGTCTGCAAAAACTCCTTCGCCCGATCGCGCACGTCGGCGCTCGACTGGCCACGCCGGCCGTTCCCGTCGATGGCCCGCCTCTTCGGGCGGAGCTGTTCACCGCCGAGCAGATGGCGCAGCACGGTCGCGCGCTGGCCGCGTTGCACAAGCGGCGAGACTCGCCGGGACCCGATCGACTCCTCGCGCGCCTTGCCGACAATGACGCCATCCTGGCGAAGACGTGCGGGCTGCTGATGGCTACCGTCAAGGCGGACCAGCGCCTTACGCCGGCTGCCGAGTGGCTGCTCGATAATTTCTATCTCATCCAAGAGCAGATACGCACTGCGCGACGCGACCTGCCCAAGGGCTACAGCGAGAAGCTTCCGCAGCTCTCGACAGGTCCGTCGGCGGGGCTGCCGCGCGTCTACGATATTGCGCTGGAAACGGTGTCGCACGGCGACGGTCGCGTCGACTCGGCGAGCCTGCGTGGGTTCATCGCTGCCTACCAGACCGTGGCGCCGCTGATGCTCGGCGAATTGTGGGCCGTGCCGATCATGCTGCGGCTCGCCTTGATCGAGAACCTGCGCCGGGCGGGGACGCGCCTCTTCGCCGGCAGGACCGATCGCAGCCTGGCCAACGCGTGGGCCGAACGGATGATCGAAGTGGCGGCCGAGGATCCGAAGAGCGTCATCCTGGAGATCGCCGACATGGCGCGCACGCGGCCTCCGCAGAGCAGCGCATTCGTCGCCGAGTTCGCCCGCCGCCTTCAGGGGCAAGGTGCGGCGCTGGCGCTGCCGCTCACCTGGCTCGAGCAGCTCCTTTCCGAGTCCGGGCAGACGATCGAGAATCTGGCCCAGGAGGAAAATCGGCAGCAGGCTGCGGATCAGGTGTCGATCAGCAACAGCATCGGCAGCCTTCGCTTTCTCGCGGCGACCGATTGGCCCGAATTCGTCGAGACCATGAGTCTGGTCGAGCAGACGCTGCGCCGCGATCCCGCCCGGGTTTACGCAAACATGGATTTCACGACCCGCGACCGATGCCGTCATGCCGTGGAACGGATAGCGCTGCGCAGCCCGCGCTCGGAGCTCGAGGTGGCGCGACTCGCGGTTGAGCTGGCCGAAGCGAGCCTGCGCCGGCAATCGGCCGACGAACGTTATGGGCACGTGGGTTTCTACCTCATCGATCGCGGTGTCCCGGCTCTCGAAAGCGCAGCAGGAATGCGCGTGCGGTACCTGCACGCGCTCAGGCGCGGGAACTTCCCGTCGTCCCTGCCGATATACCTCGACGGCATTATGCTGATCACCGCCGTCTTCACGGCCGCGCTGGTGGTCAACGCCAGTGCGGAGGGCGTCCGCGGCTGGATGCTCGCCGCCACCGCGCTGCTGTCGCTTCTTTGCGCGAGCCAGCTGGGCGTCGCGGTGGCGAACTGGGTCGCGACCGTGCTGTGCGCGCCGCGCGCGCTGCCGCGAATGGACTACTCGAAGGGCGTCCCGACCGAGGCGCGAACACTCGTCGTGGTGCCTTCCATGCTGGCCAGCGCCGTTCATGTCGACGAGCTGCTGCAGGCGCTGGAGGTTCGATTTCTTGCCAACCGGAGCGCCAACGTCCACTTCGGTCTGCTGACCGATTTTGTCGACGCCGCCGCAGAATCAGTCCCCCACGACGATATGGTCCTGCAGCTCGTGCAACGCGGCATCGAGACGCTGAATGAAAAATACCCGCAGTCGGCAGCAGAGGGCGACGCCTTCTACCTGTTCCACCGCCCGCGGCGCTGGAATGGACAGGAAAAGCTGTGGATGGGTCACGAACGCAAGCGCGGGAAGCTCGCGGACCTCAATGCGCTCCTGCGCGGCCGTGGCGAGGGTCGCTTCCTGCGCATCGTCGGCGCCATCGCCGCACTTCGCGACGTCCGCTATGTGATTACGCTCGACACCGATACGCTGTTACCCAAAGATGCCGTCCGTGAGCTGGCCGCCGCCATGGCGCATCCGCTCAATCGGCCTCGTTACGACGAGCGGCGTCAATGCATCGTCGAAGGTTACGGGATACTGCAGCCACGCATCGCGCCCAGTCTCATCGGCAGCAACCGGTCGCGGTACGCGCGGCTCTGGGGAAGCGAGCCCGGTGTCGATCCCTATACGCGAGCGATCTCGGATGTCTACCAGGACCTGTTCGGCGAAGGCTCGTTCATCGGCAAGGGCATCTACGATGTCGATGCTTTCGAAGCCACGCTCAAGGATCGTTTCCCGGAAAACAGGATATTGAGCCACGATCTGCTGGAGGGATGCTATGCCCGCTCGGGGCTGGTGAGCGACGTCCAGCTCTATGAGGAGTATCCACCGCGCTACCTGGTCGATGTCAGCCGGCGCCTGCGCTGGATCCGGGGCGACTGGCAGATCGCCGGCTGGCTGCTCCCGCGCGTGCCGGTACCCGCGGACCAGCGGGCGCGCAATGTTCTTTCCGCGTTGTCGCGCTGGAAAATCTTCGACAATCTCCGCCGGAGCCTCGTCCCCATCGGCCTGGTTGCGCTATTGATCTTCGGCTGGACGACCCTGGCTTCGTCTGCGCTGTGGACGGTCGCGGTGCTGGGTATCATCCTGATCCCGCCGCTGCTGGTCTCGATCCTCGAGATGCTGCGCAAGCGCGACGATGTCTTGTTGAGCCAGCACCTTTTCGCTTCGCTGCGCTCGATGGCGCAGCACTTTGCGCAAGTGGCGTTCAGCCTGTCATGCCTGCCGTACGAGGCGTTCATCAGCCTCAACGCCATCGTGCGGGCGGGATGGCGGATGCTGGTCAGCCATCGCCGCTTGCTGGAGTGGACTCCGTCGGCGCAGGCAAACAACGGCGCCAGCGATCTATGGACCTCGATCCGCGCCATGTGGATTGCGCCTTTCGTCGGATTGGCAACGATCGCGTATCTGTTTGCCTTCAACCGCGAGGCGCTGGACGTTGCGTTGCCCATCCTGTGCCTCTGGCTGGCGGCTCCGGGACTGGCCTGGTGGACAAGCCTGCCGTACCTTGACCGGCCGGCGCAACTATCCTTCGAGCAAGTACGACTGCTGCGCAAGCTGGCCCGCAAGAACTGGCATTATTTCGAGACGTTCGTCGGGCCCGACGACAACTGGCTGCCACCCGACAACTATCAGGAGCAGCCGGTGGCGATCGTCGCCCATCGCACGTCGCCGACCAACATCGGGCTGGCGTTGCTCGCCAATCTCGCGGCCTACGATCTGGGCTATCTAACGATGGGGGAAATGATCGAGCGGACGTCGGCGACCTTTTCCACGATGGCCGACATGGCGCGCCACAACGGTCACTTCTTCAACTGGTACGACACCCAGGCGCGGCAACGGCTTTCGGGGTACGTGTCGACCGTCGACAGCGGCAACCTCATCGCCCACCTGCTGACGCTGCGCGCCGGCCTGCTGACCTTGGCCGACGAGGCGATTCTCAGCCTCCGCTGGTTCGATGGCTTGCGCGATACGTATCGGCTGCTGGTCGACGTCGTCGGCAATAACGCGGTTGTGGGGCTCGCCGACTTCGAGCGCTGCCTGGGCGCCGCGCGAGCTGCGTCGCCGGCAAGCCTTGATTCAACCTGGTGGCACCTCAACGTCTTGTCGACCTCGGCGCGCGCCGTTGCCGCGGCAATCGACTCGTCGCCAGCTGCCCCGGACGAGGCGAAGCGTTGGAGCAAGGCTCTGGTCCGGCAGTGCAAGGCCGGCGTGGACGAGCTCGCGCTGCTGGCTCCCTGGGTGGCAAGCGGAGATGGCCAGGCACCGGAAGCGGCGCCTCGCGTCGTCGCGGCGTCCGCGCTGCCGACGCTGCGCGAGCTTGCCCTGCGCGGTAGCGATCCCTCGACGTCCGGCGAGCCAGCCGTCGCCGCCCGCGAGCGGATCGTCGCCATCGACGCTTTGATCGCACAGGCCACCGAGTTCTCGACGGTCGATTATGAGTTTCTGTTCGACCGCGGCCGCCGCCTCCTCTCCATCGGCTATGACGTCGTCGAGCAACGGCGGGACGCGAGCTTTTACGACTTGCTGGCCTCGGAGGCACGGGTGTGCAGCTTCGTCGGCATCGCGCAAGGCAAGCTGCCGCAGGAGAACTGGTTCGCCCTGGGTCGCATGTTGACGCGCGCCGGCGGCACGCCGACCTTGCTCTCCTGGAGCGGGTCGATGTTCGAGTACCTGATGCCCTCGCTGATCATGCCTTCGTTTGCCAATACGCTGCTCGATCAGACTTACAAGGCGGCGGTGCAGCGGCAGATAGAGTACGGCCGCCGTCGCGGCGTAGCGTGGGGAATCTCCGAATGTGCCTACAATACCGTCGACGTCGCGCTCAACTACCAGTACCGCGCCTTCGGCGTGCCCGGGCTTGGCCTCAAGAGCGGGCTCGCCGAGGATCTCGTTATCGCGCCGTACGCCTCAGCGCTCGCGCTCACGGTGAAGCCTGTCGAAGCGTGCGCCAATATCGAGCGGATGATCGGCGCCGGCTTTGCCGGGCGGTTCGGGCTCTACGACGCGATCGATTACACGCCCTCGCGCGTGCCGCGCGGGCAACCCTACGCCATCGTGCAGGCTTTCATGGCGCACCACCAAGGCATGACGCTGCTGGCACTGCTCCACGTGCTCGAAGACGGCGCGATGCAGCGCCGATTCGAGTCCGATCCCTTGTTCCAGTCGGCGATGCTCCTGCTACAGGAGCGGGTGCCCAGGGCAACCGGATTTTATGCCCGGGCCGCGGAGCTTGCCGACTTGCGGCCGAGCACGCCGATCGCCGGCGTGGCGCTTCGCACCATCGGCAATCCCGAGACGCGGTCACCCGAGCTGCAGTTGCTGTCCAACGGCCGTTTGCACGTGATGGTGACCGCCGCCGGCGGCGGCTACAGCCGGTGGGGAAACTTTCAGATTACGCGCTGGCGCGAGGATCCGACCCGCGACTCATGGGGTGCGTTCTGCTACATCCGCGACGTCAGCAGCGGCGCGTTCTGGTCGGCCGCCCATCAACCTACCGGCAAGCGCGCCGACCACTACGAAGCGATATTTTCGGAATCGCGCGCGGAGTTTCGCCGCCGCGATGGTGAATTCGAAACCCACACCGAAATCGCGGTTTCGCCCGAGGACGATATCGAACTGCGCCGCATCCGCATCAGCAACCGCGCGCGTTCGTCGCGTACGATCGACGTCACCAGCTATGCCGAAGTGGTCCTGGCGCCGCCCGCCGCCGATGCCCAGGCGCCGGCGTTCGGCAACCTGTTCGTGCAGACGGAGATTTTGCCGCAGAAGAACGCCATCCTGTGCACCCGCCGCCCGCGCTCCGCAAGCGAAGCCGTTCCCTGGATGTTCCATTTGATGAAAGTGCACGGCGACGATGGCGGTGCCGTCTCGTATGAAACCGACCGCGGCCGCTTCATCGGCCGTTGCAATACCACGGCCGCGCCGGCGGCGATGCTGCAAAGCGCGCCGCTATCGGGCAGCGCGGGCTCGGTGCTCGACCCGGTGGCCGCGATCCGCAGGGGCGGCCAGGTGAAGGCCGGGGCGTCGCTCACGATCGATATCGTGACCGGCATCAGCGAGACGCGCGAAGGGTGTCTGGCCCTGATCGACAAGTACCAGGATCCGAGCCTTGCCGAACGGGTCTTCGATCTGGCCTGGACGCACAGCAGCGTGACCTTGCGCCAGCTCAACGCCAGCGAAGCCGAAGCGCAGCTTTACAACCGCCTTGCCGCCGCCGTGCTCTACGCCAATCCCGCGCTGCGTGCGGATCCGTCGGTCATCAAGAAAAACCGCCGCGGTCAATCGGGGCTGTGGGGCTATGCGATCTCGGGAGACCTGCCGATCGTTCTGCTGCAGATCGAGGACGCGGCCAATATCGATTTGGTGCGGCAAATGATCCGGGCGCACGCCTACTGGCGGCAAAAGGGATTGGCGGTCGACCTCGTGATATGGAACGAAGATCATTCCGGCTACCGGCAGGCGCTGCACGACCAGATTTCCGGCCTGATTGCGGCGGGCGTCGAAGCCCATCTGCTCGATCGGCCGGGCGGGATATTCGTCCGCCGCGGGGAGCAGATCGCCGACGAGGACCGCTTGCTGTTCCAGACCGTCGCGCGCGCCGTCATCGTCGATCGCCTGGGCACGCTCGCCGAGCAGGTTGGCCGCCGCCTGCCGCTCGATGCGGCGATCGCGCGTCCCGCACCGCCGGCGGCACGTCGCCGTGAAGCAGCTCCGATCGAGGAGCGGCCGCGGCGGGCGCTGGCGTTCGACAACGGGCTCGGCGGCTTTACCGACGACGGGCGGGAATACGTCATCGTCACCGATCGCGACACCCGGACGCCGACGCCATGGTCCAATGTGCTGGCCAACCCGGATTTCGGCTGTGTCGTCTCGGAGAGCGGCCAAGCCTACACCTGGAGCGAGAACGCCCACGAGTTTCGCCTTACGCCCTGGCAAAACGACCCGGTCGGCGATGCGGCCGGCGAGGCGTTTTACATCCGGGACGAGGAGAGCCGCTACTACTGGTCGCCGACGCCGCTCCCGGCCAAGGGCGCGACGCCCTATACCACCCGGCACGGATTCGGCTATAGCGTGTTCGAGCACGCGGAGGAGGGCGTGGCGAGCGAACTGCAGGTCTTTGTCGCGCTCGACGCCCCGGTCAAGTTCGCCGTGCTGAAGCTGCGTAACGAAAGCGAGCGCAGCCGCCGTCTTTCGCTGACCGGGTACGTCGAATGGGTGCTTGGCGATCTGCCCGCCAAGACCGGCATGCACGTGATTACCGAGTTCGACGCGCGCAGCGGCGTTCTGTTTGCCCGCAACCCGTATAACAGCGAGTTTCCGCGACGAACGGCATTTTTCGACGTCGACGCGCCGACGCGCAGCGTGACCGGCGACCGCTGCGAATTTATCGGCCGTTCCGCAGCGCTCGACCACCCGGCGGCAATGGTCGCAGCGGATCTTTCCGGCCGGACCGGCGCGGCGCTTGACCCCTGCGGAGCGATCCGGGTTGCTTGTCAGCTTGGTCCCGGCGAAGCGCGGGAATTCGTGTTCCGTCTCGGCGCCGGTCGCGATGCAGACGACGCGGCCGCGATCGCGCTACGCCATCAGGGACGCGGCGCTGCCAGCGATGCGCTGGAAAAGGTCAGGCAATACTGGCAGCGCACCCTTGGCGCCGTACAGGTGTCGACGCCGGACAGCGGCCTGAATTTCCTCGCCAATGGCTGGCTGGTCTACCAGGTGCTGGCTTGCCGGCTGTGGGGGCGCAGCGGGTACTACCAGTCGGGCGGCGCCTTCGGGTTTCGCGACCAGCTTCAGGATGTGATGGCCCTGCTGCACTGCGAGCCGCGGCTTGCCCGCGAGCACTTGCTGCGTTGCGCCGCGCACCAGTTTATCGAAGGCGACGTGCAGCATTGGTGGCACCCGCCGCTGGGGCGGGGCATCCGGTCGCTGTGCTCCGACGACTTCCTCTGGCTGCCGTTGGCGGCATGTCGCTATGTCGGCGTCACCGGTGATGCCGGTATCCTCGATGAGCCGGTCCCTTTCCTCGAGGGCCGCCCGCTCGCCGCCGGCGAAGACTCGTACTACGACCTGCCCGCCCGCTCGGAAACGGCAGCGAGCCTGTACGATCATTGCGTCCGCGCCTTGCTCCACGGGATGCGCTATGGAGCGCACGGATTGCCGTTGATGGGCTCCGGTGACTGGAACGACGCCATGAATCTGGTCGGCGTCGAAGGCAAGGGCGAGAGCGTATGGCTCGCATTCTTCTTGCACACGGTACTCGAGGAGTTTGCCGAAATCGCACGCCAGCGCAATGACTCCGCCTTGGTCGAGCGCTGCGATCAGGAAGCGCAAGGTCTGCGCAGCAGCATTGCCGCGCACGGCTGGGATGGCGCCTGGTATCGCCGCGCGTACTTCGACGACGGTACGCCATTGGGCTCGGCGACCGATCCGGAATGCCGCATCGATTCGATTGCGCAGAGCTGGGCAGTTCTGGCCGGGATCGACGACGGCGGTCGCCCGCGGCTTGCGATGGAGGCCGTCGATCGACGGCTCGTTGCGCGCGGCGAAGGTCTGGTGCGATTGCTTGAGCCGCCTTTCGACGCCTCGTCGCTCGAACCCGGATACATCAAGGGATACGCGCCCGGGATCCGCGAAAACGGCGGTCAATATACGCACGGCGCGATCTGGGCGGCAATGGCCTTCGCCGCGCTGGGCGACGGCACGCGCGCCGAGGAGTTGTTGTCCATCATCAACCCGATCAACCATGCCAAGACGGCTGCCGCGGTCGCCGTGTTCAAGACCGAGCCCTTCGTGGTCCCCGCAGACGTCTACGCTTGCGCGCCGCACACGGGCCGCGGCGGCTGGACCTGGTATACCGGCTCCGCAGGATGGATGTACCGTTTGATCGTCGAATCCCTGATCGGGCTCACGGTTCGCGCGGACACGCTGTCGATAGCGCCATGCTTACCTCCGACCTGGCCGCGGGTGGAACTGGATTACCGGTACAAGAACACCCTCTACCATATTGAAATCTGCCGTGCTTCCGGAATGCCCGCCGATCTGCAGGGCCACAGGCTTCGGGTCGTCCTGGACGACATGGACGTGAGCGAGCAGCACATCAAGTTGGTGGACGATCGCCGGAGCCATCTCGTTCAGGTGACCTTGGTGTCCGCCGAAGACAGTCAGTGGCGCGAGCGAGACGTTGCCGCTCGAGGGGCAGCCGCAAGTGTCGAGCACAAGACCCACCGGGAAACGGGCGGTGACGCTGCCCGCGGTTAGTGTGCAGGTCTGAAGTTCCGACGATAAAGGAACGAGCGTATGGGGTCGGTAGGCAAGGCGCGTCCGGACGAAGCCGCCGCGAACCACCGCCCCTGTGTCGGTTTCCCGTACCGGTTTGGCGCGACTGGAAGGTGAACGGCGAAGACTTCGACTAACGGGCTGAATTACGGGTCGAATACTGGTTAAGAGCGACCGTCGGATGCTCTCAACTCGCCGACGTCACCTCGCGGACTTCGCGCGGCCATGTTTCAGGCTGATACTGATGAAATCGCGCATGAAGCTCAGCGTCGGCATCATTTCTCTGGCGTTGCCATTGCGTCAAGACTCAGATGAGATCGGAGAGGTATTTAATTTCATCACTGCGCAAAACGTGTCTATCCGGGCTTGCCGTCGAGGCGCGACCGCGACAGCACCGGCCAGTAACGAACCGCGTAGATAGTGAACGCAACGGACCAGCAACCGCCGGAAACGATGACGGTCGTTACGTAGGCGTCGGGTAAGAGCATGGCGCCCAGGACGCGGATCAACGCCGCGAGTTGAATGAGAACGAAGCATGCCACCTCGAAGCCGTCTGCCGCAAGCGAGCGCCCGGTATGGCCCCGTGCGGTGCGCGTCATCATACCCATCGTCATGCCACCGATGGCCCCGATCGTCAGCGCGTGAACAGCGAGCGGCTCTGCTACCCACCCAATCGCCGCAAGTCCTCGCAGCACGAGATAGACGACAATCCAGGCGTAAGACGCATGCAGAATCCACACCAGCGGTGTCCTGATGGTTTGCCACGGTTGCCACAGACAGAGCCGTGCGGCGTGCGCAGCGGCGACGACAATCGCGAGGATTGCAATTATTTCGGAGGGCAGCTGCAGAACGTCGGCTCCGAGCAAAACCAGAACGCCGCCCAACGCGAGTTTCTCGACGAGCGGGTTGCGCGAGGCTCGCGCGCCCGGAATGGCGTTGTTGGTGAACATCGGAATCACTCGGCCGCCGATCACGGCCATGATGAACAGGACGAGATCGAGACCGACCTGCAAACCGGCCCGCTCCGGCCACGCGAACACGCCCAGATAGGATAGATGCAGTGAGAGGACGGCTACGGCAAGGAGTAACAGCACCGCGACCAAGAAGTAGTTTCGACGGTTGCCACTGCGTACCAACGGGATCCCTATGCCCACCGCCACCGCTACCGGAAAAGCTGCGTTTACCAACGCAGCGGCGCTCTCGTAGGGCGTCAGTACCAGCGCTCTACCGGCGATCCAGAGCAACGCGAACGCCACGAGCGTTGCCCCGGTCGGCGTGGCTTGGCCGGTCCAGGTGCGAACGGCGGTGAACAGAAATCCGGCGATCACCGCCAGCGCGTAACCGAACAACATCTCGTGGCCGTGCCAAACCTGGCTGCGCAAATACGCAGCGGGCAGATAGCCCGCGTATTGGCAGACCCACAGTGGAATCGAGACGGCGGCGAAAATGCTGGCGAGCAGATAGAACGGCCGAAAGCCCAGGCTCCAAAGCGCAAAACGGGATGCTAGCGCCGTCGGCCGCAGCGCGGTCGGGCCGCGGTGCATGATCTCAGGCACGAATCGAGCCCCTTAGCGCTGTCGCCGGGCGAAGCATCAAGGCTTTTTGACCCACGCGCTACACCATCCCTTCGATGCAACGAGCTTGTTCTGATAAAGCGGGCACGGGCCGGCCGCGTCAGTCGGCTTCCCCTGATAAAGCTGGCAGGTACTGCATGTCTGGCCGGCCGCGTACTTCGGAAATTTCGCCTTATCCGCCTTCGTGGCGTCGGCCTTGTAGCCCAAGGCCTGCGCCTGAGGATCGCTCTCGGACAACGGCGTGCCACCCTGGGCGAAAGCAAAGCGCGAAGCCGCGAGAGCAGACGCAGCCCCCGCGGCGCCAATCAGGAATGTCCTACGTTTATGCTGCATGATGACTCCTTAATGCCGCAACACGCGGCTGAAAATTGTTGCCGGCGCTTCACGGTTGACGGCGGCTAGCCTCCGCCAGGTTGCGTGACCGATAATGGATCACTCGCCGGAAAAGTAGCCTCCAATGCCGCATCCAACATATTTTCGCGTGCCCGGTCTGCCATTGACGATTCGCGGTCTTGCCCTGATGGGCTAAATGTCGAAAGCAGTGGCAGACTGAAGAGAAATTCACTCCCCCGGCCAAGTCCTTCGCTGAAGGCTTCCACGCGACCGCCATGCATTTCGACCAAGCTTCGGACCAGCGACAATCCAATTCCAAGACCACGCTCAGCGCGGTCGGATGCACTCTCCAACTGGTAGAACAGGTCAAATATCTTTTTTAGCTCCGAAGCTTCCAGCCCGCGGCCTGTGTCGCGCACTCGGATTACTGCCTCCTCGCCGGTCGTCTCGGCGGTAAGCCTGATACGGCCGCCGGGATCAGTATATTTCGCCGCGTTGCTGAGTAGATTTGAGATCACCTGGGCCAGCCGGACGGCGTCTCCCCTTACAGGAATGGGTTGCGGAGGATGCAGGACCGTCAACTGATGCCTTCTTGCATCGATCATTGCCCGATTCCACACCACCGCCTCAGCGATCACAGAGACCAGGTCGAGCGCTGCCACTCTTATCTCGAGCTTGCCGCGCGCCACACGCGATAGGTCGAGCAAATCATCCAACAGTCGCGTTATGGTCGTTACTTGCCGGCTGACGGTGTCGCAAATATCCTGCAGTACCGGGTCGCCGGGACTTCGCATCTGTAGGATATGCACCGCATTGCGAATTGGCGAAAGTGGTCCGCGCAGCTCATGAGCAACCATCCCGAGGAATTGATCCTTGCGGAGATCGGCGTCGCGTAGTTGCGCCTCGCTTATCCCCAACGCGCCTTGGGTCCGTTCTTTCTCCGTGGCGTCGCGCCAACTGGTTATGGCGCCTCGCACGCGGCCGTCCGGGGTCTTGACGGGATCGCTGCTTACCAGGACGTTTATTCGAGTGCCATCCGACCGCGCGACGACCCATTTCTCGTTGCGTATGGTTTCGCCAAATCGTGATGCGCGATAAAGCGGAATCTCCTCAAGGCTCGGTTGGGTGATGCCGTCATCGAGAAACCATCCGTGACTGTGCGGGCGTTCCGTTGGCCGTATCTGGAGCAAATCATGGCGCGAGATGCCCATGAGCTGCTCAGCCTGACGACTATTCGCCATGATCGGAAAGTCGGGAGGGCCGTACGCAATCGTGATGGCCTCAGGTATCCTGTCGATTAGCGCTTGCAACAGCGCGTGATCGCCGTCCATGTCCCTAGCAGGTTGCTCGAAAGCGAATCCAACGCCAGCAGAAGATACGCTTTCGACCTGCACGCAGTCCGAAAAGTCAGCCGGCACATCGTCCATCGTTCGCTCCCCGCTCAGCTGTTGATTCGAATCGTATTGATCCTTCAACCTTTGTGACCGACCGGCTCCGACCCAACCGTCCAGTCCGACGACCCGAACGATTGCGGCGATCGCACATCAGTTCGCGCAGGCCGTAGTCAAAAAAGGATCTTTCCTGGCTTGTTTGGGCGGCAGGAAACAATGGGCTCGGCAAGCGCTCTAAGAGTGACCGGAAGGAGGCTCATTGTGATATCGCGCCCGGCGCCACATCATCGGGAGACTCTGATATTTTCTGTAGGGCTCTCTTGACTGGCGGCCGTTGTTTCGTCGGGCACCGTTTTTATGCGTTGGAGCAGCCGATGCGGGCCCGGCGGAAGGTCAGCGACGGGTCCGAACGCGGTGCAGAAGAGCGAACAGCCAAACCGCTTGATTCAGCTACGAAAGTGGCTCTGGGAGCGCTAGGCGGCGGCGACCGATAAATCCTGCAACCGGCGAACAGGAGCGTTGCTCAGGTCGTGCTCATGCCACTTCGCGCGTGCCAGCGTCGATGCGAAAGTCGTCCTCGTCACCGGCACCGATGCGATACGACCCGGAGCTAAACAAAACCACGGTTGAAACCGTCTCATGGCGCATTGGGAAGCTGGTGAGCGACCGCTCGTTCGTGGACGTTATCAGTAGTGCATCGGTTTCAATCGTCAAGAGCATCTTACGGGAAATGTCGTAGTTTCCCGACAGTAATTGCACGAGGACAACGACATGCTTGTTATCGGAGTGCAACGAAGTCGGTGACGTTTTCTCCTCCATAGGCGCGCTAACCGACGTTGCAGCCATCGCAGAATACCGAATGGCCAAAGCCACACGAAATTCGCGACGTGGGCGATGGATGCGATCGTCGCCACAACTGATAGGAGAAGAGGCAATGCCAACCAAAAAGACAGCAACGTTCGAGACGATTCCTGTGGGGACGCCGGTGACATGGCACTATCGTAGCGCGATTGGTCACGGCACCGTTAAGGGCGTTCATAAGAAGGGCACTACGACAGCCAACACCATGTACTCCGTCGCACAGCATGACCATCACCCCGGTGAGCCACCGATTGTGGTGCACTCTGGTGCTGCCTTGACTCGCACGGATAAGTAGCCCCTGATCTACACCCACACCGGCAGGACGGCAGCGCGCCTCACGCGCGTGAATGTCCCGGCATCAACGTCAGAGACCGGCTGCTACAATGCCACGGGTTGGAGGCCAAAGGCGGTGGCATCGCGCCTGACCGCACTGCGTCGAAACTCGATCCGCAACAGATGCTCCGGACAATCCACGACGGGCGTCCAGAGACCCGGATGCGGTCCTGGGGCAACCAACTTGGCTCCGATGAGATCTGGAAGGTCATTACCTATCTACGGAGCTTGCGACAAGGCGTTTAGGGTGTTCAGGCGTGCGAGCGTCGCCGTCGTCCGTGTACGCAGTTCGGTATCGGCAGGTGGAGGGCAACGTCGTCTTCTCTTTCCTCAATGCATTTGAACCGGATACGCAGCGTCTGGCTGAACTGAAGCATCATTATCAGTCGGGCGGCTTAGCCGACAGCACGCTCAAACGTTTGCTCGAGGAGCGTCTCCAAGCGCTCATCGAGCCGATCCGCCTGCGACGGCAACGCTTGGCCATGGACCGCGGCGAAGTCGTGGCCATCCTGAGACGTGGGACGGAACGAGCCCGGGACAAGGCCGCCACAACTTTTGCAGCGGTCAAGCGCGCCCTTGGTCTCGCCTACTTTGTATGAGCGAGCAGAAAAGCCACGCGGCGGTTGGCTTAGGCTCGCCAAACGATAGACAAGGGAGCGCATCATAAGCGTTGCAGCGCAACCGTTGACCGACGACGACCCCGCGCTTTCCCCCTGGTGGATACGCAGCGTGATGTTTGTGATGCTGCTTGGCTTCGTGGGGCTTATCACGGTCACCACGCTTGCCTACCGCAACGCACCGCCGATCCCGTCGCAGGTACTCGACGCGCAAGGCGTCGCGCTGTTCAGCGGCGAGGATATCAGCGACGGACAGACGGTATTTCTCAAATATGGCCTGATGGACAACGGCAGCATCTGGGGCCACGGGGCCTACCTCGGGCCGGACTACGCGGCCGACGCGCTGCATCGCATGGGCGAAGACACCGCCGAAGCCATCGCGCAACAACAATATCGGCAGCCTTTGGCCGCTTTGACCCGTTCGCAGCAGGCGGCAGTGCACGCCGAAACGACCGTGGAGCTCAAGACCAATCGATACGATCCGGCCACCGAAACGTTGCATTTGACCGCGCCGGAAGCGGCGGCCTATCGCCAACAGATTAACTACTGGACCGATTACTTCCGGCATCCGTCGCGCAATGGCGGTCTGAAGACTGACCTCATCACCGACCCGACCGAGCTGCACCAATTCACCGCCTTCGTCACTTGGGCGGCCTGGGCATCGGTCGCCGCCCGCCCCGGCGAGGATTATTCCTATACCAATAACTTTCCGTACGATCCGAGCGTCGGTAATCAGCCCACACCGGGCGCTGTGTTGTGGAGTGCGCTTAGCCTGATTGTGCTGCTGGCCGGCACGGCGGCGGTCTTGCTGGCGTTCGGAAAGTTCGACTATCTGGGCTGGATTTCTAGGGGCCACCACGTGCACCCGCACTTGCTGCCGGGACAGGCCAGCCGGGGCCAGTACGCGCTGGTGAAGTTCTTTGTGGTCGTGGCATTGCTGTTTCTGGCGCAGACGCTGGCGGGCGGCGCAGTTGCCCACTACCGCGCCGACCCGAGCAGCTTCTACGGTTTCGAGCTGGAGCGAATTTTCCCCAGCAACCTGGTGCGCACCTGGCACTTGCAGACGGCGATCTTCTGGATCGCTACGGCCTACGTAGCCGCGGCGCTGTTCCTCGGCCGTTCGCTGCGCGTCGACGAGCCACGCTGGCTCGCCGGCTGGACTAACGTGCTGTTCGCTGCGTTCGCGTTGGTGATTGGCGGCAGTCTTCTGGGCGAATGGCTCGGCATCTCGCAAATACTCGGTCGCTCGTGGTTCTGGCTCGGCAATCAGGGTTGGGAGTATCTGGAACTCGGCCGACTGTGGCAGTACCTGCTGGTGATAGGCCTTTTGGTGTGGTTCGGGCTGCTATGGATGCTGGTGCGGCCGCGCGCGCTTGCTGAAGCGGCTTCGAAGCCAATTGTCAAAATGTTCCTGGTGGCTGCACTGGCGATACCGGTTTTCTATATCCCGGCTCTATTTTTCGGTGCCAGGACCAACTATACCGTGGTCGATACTTGGCGTTTCTGGATCATCCACCTGTGGGTAGAAGGTTTCTTCGAGTTCTTCGCCACGACGGTGGTGGCGCTGACGTTCTATCAACTCGGCCTGACCCGCCGCAATGTTGCGCTGCGGGTAATCTACCTTGATGCCATCCTGTATTTCCTCGGCGGGCTGATGGGTACCGGTCACCATTGGTATTTCACCGGCCAAACCAACGTCAACATGGCGCTATCGTCGCTATTCTCGGTTCTCGAGGTGGTCCCGCTGACCTTGTTGACGCTAGACGCATGGGACTTCGTACGAACCACGCGCGGCGACTGCGACATCTGCGGCAAGGCGATTGCGATTCCACACAAGTGGACGTTCTATTTTTTAATGGCGGTGGGCTTCTGGAACTTCGTCGGTGCCGGCATTTTCGGGTTTTTGATCAACCTGCCGATCGTCAGCTATTACGAAGTTGGCACCTTGCTGACGCCCAATCACGGCCACGCTGCGCTGATGGGTGTTTTCGGCATGCTGGCGATTGCGCTCATGGTGTTCGTGCTTCGGCAGACCAGCGACGATACGCGCTGGGCCGGCACTGAGAAATACGTCAAGCTCGCATTCTGGGGCACTAACGTCGGCCTCGCGATGATGGTGGCGATGAGCTTGTTCCCCGGTGGCGTGCTGCAGGTTTGGGACGTGATCCAGCATGGATACTGGCACGCCCGCAGCCTTGACTACATCGGGAGTCAAAGGTCGCGTTTGATCGAATGGCTGCGCTTGCCCGGCGACCTGGTGTTCATCATCTTCGGCGCCGTGCCGTTGGTAATCGCGTCGATCAAGGGTTACCTCGGGGTGCGCGCCGCGATAGCGGACACGGCTCCGCGCGCAGGCTGAGCTATCGTTATGAGGAAGGAAATGGACCTCGAAGTGCAGATCCAGAAGGCACGAGCGTTGAGAAAAATGCACGATCGCTCGGATATCCTCGTGCTGCCCAACGCCTGGGACGCGGTCACCGCACGCTTGTTCGCTCGGTTGGGGTTCGCTGCCATCGCCACCACGAGCGGCGGTGTAGCCTGGTCGCTCGGCTATCCCGACGGCGAGCAAGCGCCGCTACGCGAGGTTGTCACCGCCAGCGGGCGGATCGCGCGAGCGGTCGATCTGCCGGTGACCGTGGACATGGAAGCTGGTTATGGCACGACGCCGGAAGCTGTCGCTGATGCGGTGCGCGCCGTCATTGCGGCGGGCGCCGTAGGCATCAACCTTGAGGATGGGTTGCACGCATCCGCCACGCTGCGAGCGCTCGGTGCGGCGGTGGAGCGGCTTCGCGCCGCGGTCGACGCAGCAGCTGTGGCAGGCGTGCCGATCGTGATCAACGCTCGCACCGATACCTATCTGTTGAAGTACGGGGCCAGCGACGGCGAGCGCTTCGAAGAGACCGTTCGGCGCGCGAAGGCTTATCTCGCGGCGGGTGCGGACTGCATCTATCCCATCGGCCTCGGTGATGCCGCGACAATCGCGGCGCTCGTGAAGACGCTCGATGCGCCCATCAACGTCGCGCCGAGGCCGGGCGTTCCCGCAGTGGCGGAGCTTGCGCGGCTCGGTGTCGCACGCGTGAGCACGGCGACACGTTTTGCGACCCTCGCGTTGTCTGCGGTGGAGAGGGCGGCGAGGGAACTTCGCGCAAGCGGCCGGTTCGAATGTCTGGACGCCGCGCTTACGTACCCGGATGTGCAACGGTTGTTCGACGAGGCCTGACGACATCGATCCGACAACAGTTGTTTTTCAGAGAAGGCAGGCAAATGAAAGAACGCATCGATTACAAGAAGGTTGCTCCGGGAGCGTATAAAGCGATGCTTGCGGTCGAAACCTACGTGCTCAGCTCGGGGCTGGAGCACTCGCTGCTCGAGCTGGTAAAGACGCGCGTCTCGCAAATCAATGGATGCGCGCATTGCCTCGACATGCACACCAAGGAAGCGCGAGCGAACGGCGAAACGGAGCAACGATTATATGTCCTTGCGGCGTGGCGCGAGGCACCGTTTTACTCTGACCGCGAGCGGGCTGCGCTCGCTTGGGCCGAGGCCGTCACCCAGATCTCTACGCAGGACACTCCCGATGAGCTCTACGAGGAGATGCGTCGACATTTCGATGAGAAGTCGCTTGTCGATCTGACACTTGCGATTATCGCCATCAACGGGTGGAACCGTCTCGCGGTCCCGTTCCGTACTGAAACGGGCAACTATAAGGCGAAGACAGCGCGCGCTGCATGACATCCCGCCGTGCCTTCGCTGCTCGCGGAACCGAGCTATATGCTCCATCTAGGAGCACATCGACCTCGCCGCAGTCGGATCGGGAACTGGACTGTAGCCAGTTTGCGTAACCGGCGTGTCTTCGCGCGTCGCAGCGCGCCGCTCTAGGACGCGGCTTTGCTCGTTCCTTCTTTCAACACCTCGCGCTTGGCAGCATCAGCGGACGCTGTGTCAGGTGCCTTCGCCGCAGCCTCCTGCGCCTCGACATAGAGGTGCTGGTCTGGACCATTTTTAAGGGGCTGCGTTGGCAGCGGTTCGAGGTGCTCGTTGGCGAACGCTTCCGAGGCATTCGTACCCGGCGCCGCAGCGTTCGCATTGGGCGGTATCGGCCCGCGTTCCGGGGGCGCAGGTGGGGCCACGCCGCCCCACGCGACCTTAAACGCTGGATTGGCGCTGGATGCTTGACTCGTGTCGCGTTGGCCGCAGGCACTCAGCAGTGCGATCGCGGCGATGGCAATTACGATTGATGATTTCATGGTCTATTGGTCACAAAGAGATGGTTTCCAATCACACCCCGAGTATCGGGTGTGCCAAGGCTTGTAAGCACGTTGGAATCTCGGTCTGATCGACCCCTTTTCATTCGAGCGGCGTCAGACTGTGTTGGACCGAAAACCGGACGAGCGCCGCAAAGTTGTCAAGACCGAGCTTCTGCATCATGCCGTTGCTCGCCTACAGATTGGACAGCCGAGCGGGCCGATTGTTGCTTGCCGGGGTCACGCCGCCGGGGCAACGTCCCGGCTAGTGGTGGCATGTCCGGTTCTGGCCGTTCAGCGCAATTCGCGAACGCCCGCTTTCCTATCCAAGCGACCAGTTGGACGTGTCCGTTCCTTGAACACGCAGTTCGACGGGACCAGACAACGGTTTACATGGCTACCCATCGGCAATATAACGTGGGTGTCGGTTCGCAACCAGACGGAAAGCTTGATAGTTCCGGTAGGGAGTACTGGACTGTTCCACATCTGGAGTCGAGTTCTGCGGCCGAGCCAGCTCGGATGTGATCAGCGGACGGCGCTTACTCGATTGCCGTTCGCATTCTCGTGCTTGCTCCTGCTGCTAAACGAGGCTTCCGTGTGGAGGACCTGATCGGTCTGATCCATCGCGCGATATCCGGCCAGGTCTCCCTGAGGATGCGCGATCCCATGAACAGCCCGATGTGGCCGCCGGGAACGAGCTTCTTCTCGATCTTGCGTGCCGGCGTGCCAAGATACTTCTCGGCGTTGAAGACTTGCTCCTTGGTCGCAATGTCGTCGGACTCGCCGGCAAGAAGATAGACCGGACAGGCCACGTCCTTGAGGTTCAAGCGCTGCCCGAGGCCGATGAAACGGCCTTCGGCGAGCCGATTCTCCTTGAACAACTCGACAATAGCCTGGAGATACCAACGACCCGGCAGGTCGATCGGGTTTTCATACCAGCTGCGGAATGTCTCTTCCTTTCTCAAATAGGCCGGATCGTCGATGTGCTCGTAGAGGTCAATGTGCTGCCTGATGTAGTGCTTTTCCGGGTGCATGCCTTTCCATCCCTGCAGCATGAAGTTGCCGAGCATGAGACCGCCCCCCATTGCAATCAGCTCTTCGAAGAATGACCGGGGATGGGTGTGCGCCATGCGCCTGACCGGGCCGTTTCCCGCATCGGTGTCGATCGGCGCACCGGCGAGCACCAGGCGCGCGACTTTGTGCGGGAAGCGCGCGGCGTACATCGCCGACATCCAGCCGCCCTGGCAAAGCCCCACCAGATTGACGCGTCCACCGAGATCATCGACGCACACGTTGATCTCGGCGAGATATTGATCGATCTCCAGGTCCTTCATGTCCTCGGTTGCCGACTTCCAATCGGTGAGAAAGACACGCTCCAGGCCGTTCGCGAGCAGCGTTTCGATCAGGCTCTGGCCCTTGTGGTAATCGGCGATAATCGCAGTATGCCCGGCATAGGGCGCATTGACGATTGTCGGCACGCCCGTGGCCGCAGGCGTCGAGTAATCGCGAAACACCATCGTCCGCAAGTCGAGCGTGATGCGGTTCGCGGTCGCAAGCTTGGGCCTCAATTCGTGATGAATCTTTTCTTCTTCCGCTAGGAACGCGAGGTTCTTCCCGACGAGTTCGAGGCCTTGTTCAGCGATCTGCTCGGCTGCCGCCAGCGGCCAGAACAGCGGTACGCCGATGCCGGAAAGCTTGTGGGGAGCAACATGAGAAGAATGGACCATGGCGAGCCTCGACAAGGATGAGGTAAGGGTTGGCACACGTCTAAAAGCAAAGCGGATCCGTTGCGAGTGGCGCACAGCGCTGGTTAGGCTCCGAGGTAGGCCCGCCTTACTTCCGGGTCTTCGGCAAGTTCGGAAGCTGCGCCCTCGCGAACGATGCGACCGGTTTCCATAACATACGCCCGATCGGCGACCTGGAAGGCCGAATGCACATCCTGCTCGACGAGGAGGATCGTGACGCCTTCACTGCGGATGTCGACCAGCACATCGAGCAGGAGATCGACAACGGTTGGAGCGAGGCCCAGGCTCATCTCGTCGACCATCAGAAGTTTCGGCGCGGCCACGAGCGCCCGCGCCATCGCGCACATCTGCTGCTCGCCCCCGGACAGGCTTCCGGCCAGTCGCCCGCGTCGCTGCTCGAGGGCGGGGAATAGCGCGTACGCGCGCTCGATGCTACCTTGGACACCCGCCTGGTCGGTGCGGCGAAACGCACCCATCAACAGGTTGTCCTGCACGGTCATGCGGTCGAAAAGCTGGCGTCCCTCGGGTACCTGGACCAGCCCCAGATTGAAAACCTCGTCCGCCAACATGTGGTTAATCTCGCGTCCGCCAAACCAAATCCGTCCGGTACAGGGAATCACACGCGACAGCGCACGCAGCAAAGTCGTCTTGCCGGCCGCATTGCTGCCGACGATGGCTACAATCTCGCCCGCGAAGATCTTGAGGGAAATTGCCTGCAGGACCGGCATTTCGCCGTAGCCGGCGCCAAGCTCGGTCACCAGCAGCAATGGATCGTTCACGCGCGCCGCCGTCCGAGGTAGGCTTCGACCACCTGTGGGTCGCGAAGTACCTGCTCCGGTGCGCCCTCGGCAATCTTCTCGCCGTGGTGCAGCACGAGCAGTCGGTCTGACAGGCTCCGGATCGCTTTCATCACGTGTTCGATGACCAGGATGCTGATGCCTTGATCGCGTACCTTCTTGATCATTGCGATCACCGCTTCGATTTCGACCAGGTTGAGACCTGCCATCACCTCGTCGAGCAGTAGCATCCGTGGATTCATCGCCAGCGCCTTGGCGAGCTCGAGCCGCTTGCGATCAGGGCCGCCCAGCGCCTCCGCACGCTGATTGGCGCGATGCGCCAGGCCGACGAACTCGAGCTTCTCGCTTGCGACACGGCGCGCGCGAGGCAAATTGTGATCACCACCTCCCGTGCCGAACAATGCACCCACGGCGACGTTGTCGAGCACGCTCAAGCCTGGAAATGGGCGCATGATTTGAAACGTACGACCGATGCCCAGCCGCGCGCGGCGATACGCGGGGAGGCGCTTCAGGTCGCAACCGTCGAACGTGACGTCGCCGTCGGTGGCGCTCAGGGTCCCGCTGATCATATTGATCAGCGTCGTCTTGCCGGCACCGTTGGGGCCAATGAGACCGAGAATTTCGCCGCGCTCAAGTTCGAAGCTCACGTCCGACAGCGCGACCAGTCCGGCAAAGCGCTTGGTGAGGCCGCGAACGTTGAGAAGTGATGGCATGTTTTCTACAACCGATGAACGCGGACGTTTTCGGCGAAGTAGTGCCAGCCGAACTGCTTGAAACGGCGACCGAGATCGGCTAGACCTCGCGGCATGAACACTACCGCGATCACGATCACGACGCCGAAGAAGAGGCCGGCCAAGTTCGAGATTTCGGTCGACAGAACCTCCGAGATACCCGACAACAAGAACGCACCGACTACCGGACCGAGGATGGACCCCGGGCCGCCGAACACTGCCATGATGATCATCTTCACATTCAGCCCGATGTCGAAGGCGCTGACCGGATCGAGGAACGTGATCCAGTAGGCGTGGATGCCGCCAGCCAGGGCGGCGAAAAATCCCGAAAGCGCAAACGCGAGCACCTTGTAGAGTGTGGTGTCTACGCCCAGGACGGCCGCGGCCTCCTCGTTCTCCCGGATCGACATAAGCCCGTATCCGAATCGGCTGCGTGCGATCCAGAGCACTGCCAGCGTCGTCAGTACGAGCAGTCCGAATGCCATCTCGTAGAACAACGCGTCGCCCCGAAGCAGGGGCAGCACCAGGCCGGTGTTGCGCCCGGCGATGTCGACGTTGGACACGATCGCGATCATTACCTCGGCCAGAGCCAGCGTACAGATCGCGAAGTAGTGCCCTCGTAAGCGTAGCACCGGCAGGCCGAGCACTACCGCAAAGGCCACCGCGAGTACTGCGCCCAACGCCAACCCGACCCCGAATGGCAGGTGCCACTGCACCATCGCGATAGCGGTGCCGTAGCTGCCGAGGCCGTAGAACACCGAATTGCCGAACGAAGCGTAGCCGGCGTAGCCGCCGATGATGTTCCAGCTCTGGGCAAGGGTTGCCAGCAACAATGTACTGATGCCGAATTGGATCAGGCTTGGCGATGCTATCCATGGCGCGGCCGCCATTACCATCAGCGCCACGCCGATGCCCGCCCATAGAATCTTGCGGCTCAGGTGGTTCTCCCCAGCAGGCCGGTCGGGCGCACGATCAGCACCAGCACCAGGATGCCAAAGCTGGCGACGTCGGCGTAAGTCGGTCCGATATAGAGCGCGGTCAGTGACTCGACGATGCCGAGAAAGAGTCCCCCGGCAATCACGCCCAACGGGCTTTCCAGCCCGCCGATGATGGCAATGGCGAACGATTTCGCGGTCAGGCTTGTCCCGATATACGGATTGACCTGCGACACCACGCCATAAAGCCCGCCAGCCGCTCCGGCCAGCGCGGCGCCAAGGCCGAAAGTGAGCGCGTAGACGCGGCGCGGCTCGACACCGTAGAGACGCGCCGCGATCAGATTCTGCGCGGTCGCGCGGATCGCGCGCCCGAGTCTAGTTCGTGCCAGGAACAACCAGAGGATGATGGTGAGCGCCAGCGCCACAGCGAACGCGAGCAGGCGCACCACCGGCACGGCCGCGCCGAACAACGCGAAGTTGTCACCGGCGTAAGTGGGATTGATGGTGCGAAAGTCCGCACTGAAAGCGATTTGTGCGAGATAGGTCAGGACGACGTCGATACCGAACGTGATCAGCAGCGTGTTGAACATCGGCGCCCGGATGACCAGGTTGAGCAGATACCGCTGGAGCAGATAGCCGAACGCGAACAGCGCCAGCATCGTCAGCGGGAGCGCGACAAACGGATCGATCGACAGCCCCGTGAACAGGTAGTAACAGACGTAGGCGCCGAGCATGATCAGGGCCCCATGCGCCAGGTTCACGATGTTGAGCACGCCCCACACCAACGCCAGCCCGAGCGCCATCAGGGCGTAGAGTCCCCCCAGCAGGATGCCGTTGACGACGACTTGCCAGAGCAGACTCACGTTCACGCACCGCCCATCGATTGCCGGCAGCCGCTTGCCTGGCGAACGGTGGAAGGAGGGTAAAGAGTGGGATGTTGCCCGCCCGTTCGCGGCTCGACGGGCTCACTCGCCAACAGGCCCCATCAAGGTGTCTTCAGCGCTTGCTCCATGCGACCATCGGGTACTCGGGCTTGTCGACGAATCCTTTCTGCCCGTAAATCGGCACTACTTTACCGTTCTGAACCTGGATCACCGTCTGCGGCAGGCTGATCTGGCCAACCGCATTGAACTGAATCCGACCATACAGGCTCTCGAAATCCACGTGTGCGATCGCATCACGCACCTTTGCCGGGTCGGTGGTCCCCGCGGCTTCGAGCGCTTTGGCATACGCTTCGACAACGGCGACCGCGGAAGCCGCGTGGTAGTCCGGCTCATAGCCGAAGCGCTTCTGATACGCCTGCGCGAACTTTTCCGCGTTACCGAAATAATCGTCCTTCTGTGCCGCCGACGGCAGCCATGAGGTCATGCCGAAGGCGTAGTCCGCATCCTTGCCGAGCGCCTTGCGGAAATCGGCGCTGGGAACGCCGACCGTGAAACTGTAAAAATGCGGATTGACATTCAGGCTCTTGGATTGGCGAATGAAATTCAGGATCTCGGTTTCATGGCCAGCCATCAGCACGGCGTCCGGCTGGGCACTTTTGATTCGCGACAGCAACGATGCAAAATCGGAGGCGTTGGTGCTGTAGCGTTCGTCGAGGACCGTCTTGAGACCCGCCTTGCCCAGCAGCTCGCGCGTGCCGCTGGCGACCGAGACGTCGAAGGCATCGTCGGCGTAGAGCAGGGCCACGGTCTTCGGCGCCGGGTTCAACTTGCCCATGGCTTGGATCGTGCTCTCGAAGTACTTGCTCGCCACCGGCAGTGTGCCGAAGATGTACTTGTAGCCGCGGTCGAAGATCTGGTCGGAGGCGCCGCCGCCCTGAATCATCGGCACCTGATATTTTTCTGCGACCGATGAGGTAGCGATCACCGAATCGCTGGCAAACGGACCGAGCAGCAGATTGATCTTGTCCTGGGAGACCAGTTGCACGTACTGCCGCACAGCGAGATTGTTATCGGACTGGTTGTCCAGAATCTTCAACGCCAGTTGTTCGTGGGTGTTGCCGATCTTGACTCCGCCCGCCTTGTTGATCTGGTCGACGGCGAACTGGTAGCCGTCGCGATAGTAGCGGCCGGTGTTGGCCAGCGGTCCGGACATCTGGATGGAGGCGCCGAGGGTGATGGGCGCTGCGGATGCTTCGGCAGCAAAAGCAAGGATCCCAAGCAGTACAAAGAGTAAGCGTTTCATTCGATCCTCCATTCCATTAGCGTTTTCAAGCCCGTGCGCAAAGGCTGGACCGCGCGCGCGTTTGCAGATACCGCGGACCTCGGGAAAGAGAATTTCATTCAATCCCTCGTTCCATGAGAAGCACGGGTACCGCGAAGGGACCGCCTGCATCGCCATCGGTTTTTCCACGTCTTCGCATGTGATCCACGCGACACGTCCACGCGGAAGTCCGCGCGTTGTTGGGCCAGTGTGGGACGCAGGCGAGCGTGACGGTATCGGGAGAGCTGGACACTTCCTGTAGGAGTGTCTTGACTATCGGGTTCGCCGGAGAGACCGGCGGCAGGGATCCGACCATTGGCAAGTCGCGGCGGAGCGCCGAATGTTCCGCAGCGGCGCCGCGCTCTATCGAGTCAAAGCTTCCCTACAGCGGCTGTCAAGGCCCCCCGGCAGCCGACCTTTAGCCGCAAACATACATTGTGTAGGTTGAGACCGGCGTTGCCGGGAGGCGTTACGATGGTTGCCGCCGTGATGCAAATCGGATGTGCAGGGACGAGGCCGAAGTCGTCGTCGAGTTGAGAGGTGATTTGCCATGATTAGCGTTCTGCTGGCGGACGATCACGCGGTCGTGCGCGACGGTCTGCGTGCTCTGCTGGAGGCGCAGACGGACATCGAGGTAGTGGGGGACGCGGCGAACGGGCGGGAGGTCTTGCGCC
>Ga0068854_100000263_pt1 | contig 35721 bp, 37 predicted proteins | sample KBSCornC42_FD_66590 | JGI IMG/M metagenome (GOLD analysis project Ga0068854, IMG submission 66590) | Corn rhizosphere microbial communities from Kellogg Biological Station, Michigan, USA - KBS Corn C4-2 | ecosystem: Host-associated > Plants > Roots > Rhizosphere > Soil ... | reverse complement strand
CTCACCAATGATTGGTGGGGCTGGCGGATGGAATATTGGGCGGCGCTGCAGGCGAAATATGGGCGATCCAAATCCTACCTCTATTATTTCGCGCACCGCCCGGCAGCTCCGCCGACCCCGTGCAACTGGGGCTGCGGCGCCGGCCATGGCGTCGACATCCAATATATGTTCGACAATCTGGCGGTGGATCCGCGATCCTGGACCCTGGAAGACCGGCAATTGGCGACGCGACTGGCCGATACCGTGATCCGCTTTGCCCGGACCGGAAACCCCGCGGGGGAGGGCGCGGCGGCGTGGCCGGCGTTCGATGGGTCGAAGCGATCGATATTGACCATCGGGAACGAGGCCGAGCTGAAAGCCCATCCGCTGCCGGATTTCTCGCCGTTCGATCGACCCGCTGGACATTAGGCGTGGCTGCTGAGGCGGGCTTCTGCGGGAGCGTGTGCCCGCCCGCTAATGTTCCACGTGGAACATTAAGGGAACAAACGCCAGCGAGCGAGGGGGAGCACACCGCGACCCCGCATGCCTGAAGGCATGCAGGGGCGTGGCTTGAGGCAAGCTTTGGACCGGCGCGGTTCCGTCATCTCAACGATGCCGGGAAGCATTGCGGTGGCCTTGGGCAATTCAATGCCCCTGAACATCGCCCGCAAGCCTTCCACTCGCGCAATGCCCGGCCGTGGCCGCGGATCAGACCGGGTGGCTCGCAAGGAGCCCCTGCGGGAGTAGACTCCCCCAGCGCCGTCCGCATAGCCACGGTACACGGCGCCAGCCCGGGCACGGTATTTACCGGGGGTTGCCCCTGAACGTCGCCCGCACTCAGCCCGACGCGACGCCGGCCAACGTGCCGAGCCGGAGCCCCACACGCTGATAAACGGAAATGTAGCGAAGCCTTCTGATCTGCATCCGAGGAGCTTCGCGCCGGTCTTTCCCGTGGGGAACCACGGGTTAGGCTTGGTTCCAGCGACCCTGCAGTGTCACGGAACGGGTTAGCTCGTACCTGATTTGTTCCAATTTGTCAAGGTGCCGATCGGGCGCATCCCGTGGTCGGCGTGAGCAGCCTCAAGCGGCAAACGAATCGGCCATCGCGAACAGCAGCATTCGCGCATCGCCAGCCAATAAGTCGGCGGCGTTGCTGAGGCGCACCGACCATCCGACGCATATTGACAGGCACACGCCAACTGTACGATAGTACTGGTACAGTGAACATGCATTTCAAAATTTCGCCGACATCCGGTCAGCCCATATATTTGCAGATCATGCAGCAGATCCGTCACGCCATCGAGATCGGCGTGTTGCGGGGCGGGGACATGCTTCCCGGCATTCGAACGCTCGCTGAGGAGCTCGTGGTCAGCCACAACACGGTTGCCAAGGCCTATTCCGAGTTGGAACATGCGGGCGTGCTCGAACTACGACATGGTTCGGGCGCGTTTGTGTCGGCGCACTGCTCGCCGAAACTCTCCACCGCGAAGGCGCGCGCGGCTCAGCAAAAAATCCAGAGCGTCGTGGCAGCGCTGCAGAAAGACGGCTTCTCCCAGGATGAGATCCGCCGCCTGTTCGAGGCGCAATTGTTGCAGGGAATGCCCCTCAAGGAGAGCGCATGAGCGGCGATTGGAGCATTGAGACGCACGACCTGACCAAGCGATTTGGAAGGTACGAGGCGGTGCGGGCGCTCAACCTTAAAGTGCCGTCCCATCAGATAACCGGGTTTCTGGGAAATAACGGCGCGGGAAAGAGCACCACCATCAAGATGCTCCTGGGGATGACCCACCCCAGCTCTGGCTCCGGCACGGTGCTGGGCAGGCGTATCGACGACGCCAGAGAAAATCGCGAGATGCGCCGCCGTGTGGCCTATGTTTCAGAAGACAAGCAACTCTACGCCTACCTGACGGTCGAGGAGATGGTTCGGTTCACGCGCTCATTTTATGAAGATTGGCGCACGGAAACCGAGCAACGATTGCTTCGCCAGTATCAATTACCGCTGGACCGAAAGGTAAGGTCGCTCTCCAAGGGGATGCGCACAAAGCTTGCGCTGCTGCTTGCCTTGGCCCGTCGGCCGGAACTCCTGATTCTGGACGAACCGAGTGACGCGCTGGACCCGGCGTCGATCGAAGAATTGCTTCAAGCGCTGGTGACCGCGGCCGGCGAGGGAACGACGATATTCTTTTCTTCGCATCAGATCGGCGAAGTGGAGCGGATCGCGGATCGCGTCTGCATCGTCAACCAGGGGCAGGTGGTTGGCGACCTGAACCTGGACCAGCTCCGCGAGAATTACAGAAAAATCGTCGCCAGTTTTTCCCGGGAGGTTCCGAGCGATCTTTTCTCCGACATGGATTTGGAACAGGTTCAGATCCACGGTCGTCAGGCCGTGGCGGTGACGAAACATGATTCCGACAATGTGATGGCGCGCGCGTGGAGCGCGGGTGCCGTTTCGGTGGATGTCGAGCCGGTAAGCCTGCGTGAGATATTCCTTGAGACGACGCGCAGGAACGACTGATGCTGTACCTAAAATCTTGGCACGAGAGCCGGATACGGTTTCTGCTCAGTCTGGTTTTCTTGTGCGGGATATCGTCGTGCGTGGTTTTCTATTTTGCATACCTGCACCGGTATGATCGATTTCGAACCCACCCATCACCGGATTATGCGCACTACATTTGGGCCGTGATTTTCAAGGGCGGGAATTCCGTCCGCGAGATGTTCGTCCTGATCGTTCTTTTCCTCGGCATGGGCGGCCTGCTTAGGGAGCGCGCGCATGGAACGGCGGCATTCTCGCTTGCGCTGCCGATTTCGCGGTGGCGCTTTGTCGTGGCGCGCGGGCTGGTGGGCATCCTGGAAGTGAGTGCCCTGTCCTTTGTTCCCGCCGTCACCGTCCTGGCGCTATCGCCCGCGATCGGACAGTCCTTTCCGCCCGCCCAGGCGACCCAGTTCGCCATCCTGTGGAGCGCATGCGGAGCGGCTTTTTTCGCAGGGGCGTTTTTGTGCTCCGCGCTGGTCGAAGGGGAATATGCGTCGCCCGTCACCGCGCTGAGCGCGCTCGCACTATATTCGCTGACGCTGAGCATTTCCGTGTTCGGGAAATATCCGCTCAACACGCTCAATATTCACAGCGTCATGAGCGGGGAGGGAATGCCCTATTTCCGTCCCGAAACTGCGCAGGTCATTGCGCTACCCTGGGGCACGCTGATTTGCATATTCGGGTTAGCGGTCGGCCTTCTCGCGCTGAGCGCTTACGTCACGCAGAGACAGGATTTCTGATGCTGTGGATCAAGGCGTGGCGAGAGACGCGAACGCGGTTCCTTCTTATCGCCGCTATTCTGGCGGCCATATGCGCGTGGGCGGTCTTCTTCCCGCAAACCCAGATCGAGGGCAGGCACGTCGACTTTCGCACAAGCGTGTATCAGTTCGTCTATTACGGAAAGGCGAAGGGCGTTTTCGGTATACTCGTTATCTTCATGGGCACCGGCGGATTGCTGCGTGAACGCTCGCTTCGCACGGCTGCCTTCACATTGTCCCTGCCGGTGAGCCGTCTTCGTTTGGTCGCAATACCCGCAGCGGTCGGGTTGGCTGAACTGACCGCGTTGGCTCTTCTGCCGGCGACGCTGTTACCCGCATTGTCGATCTTGGTTGGTCAGACATATCCCTTATTAGAGGCGCTGCAGTTCAGCATATTATGGTTCGGGTTCGGTAGCATTATCTTCGCCGTGGCGTTCTTCTTCTCGGTGATAGCCAGCGGGGAGTTTGTGGCGCCGATTGCCACCTATCTTATATTGATGGTGCAAGGATATGTCGGACCGGCGATCGGAGCTGAATTCGTTCTGAAAGCCATGAGCGGGCTTGGTACGGTGTATCGCGGCGCAGCTGGAAATCTCGTCCCGACCGGACTGCCATGGGGCAGCCTTGCCGCCTATTCGGCCAGTGCTCTGATCCTGTTTTCCGTTTCAGGGTTCATCACCCAACGACGGGATTTTTGAGGATGTGCGGCTGAGCTGACTGTCTGAAATCCACCAGTGTTCCGCGGTGTTAAGATCAGACTTAACGACATTTTGTCGTGATTTAGCGGCTTCGCTGGCGATCTCGTCGGCAGCCCTCGCATCCATGGGCCCGATAAGGGCGTGCAAAAGCTTCAACGTAACCGCGACTTCGGCACTGACAAGGATCAGCTTCGGGAGCCGTAACGACCAGACCTACGTGCTGCCGCCGGTCAATAAGGCCGGCGGCACCCTTTTTACCCGCTGAAGTCGCTCCCTGGTTCAGGGTAGGATGGTGACGATCACGCGCCGGTAGCGGGTGAGGGGTGGGGTGCCCTTGTCGGTCACGGCCAGGATGAAATGTGCGGTTTCGGGCTTGGTCACCACCGGCGCCTCGAAGCCCATGTGGAAGATATTCTCCGCGCCGATCGTGGGGATTGGGGCCTTGAGCGTGCCGGCCTCCATATAATTGAACCAGACGTAGCTCAGACTATCGCCGTCCGGGTCCGTCGTCCCCTCCGCGCTTAATGTGAAGACCTCGCCCGAATGGACGGTGAGGCGGTCGGGCCCGGCGAGGCGGATGACGGGCGGGTGGTTGGTCTTTTCGTAGGGCAAGGTCGTCCAGCCGATCCGCGCGGCGAAATCATTCTGGAAATCGTCGCGCCAGCGCCAGAGCGAGACGCGCGCGCCCCTGAAGGTGCGCGGGCCGGCGGCGACCGCGCGGCCATAGTCGCCATGGACAAAGGGCGCGAACGCATCCGAGGCGTTGGTCCAGATCGGGCGAGTCTCGGGATCGACCGGCACGCCGCCGGTGAAGCCTGTCGGATCGAGATCCTGGAGGACGGGTGTGTAGAGCTCGAACCGGCCGCCCCAGCTGCCCCAATCAGGATGATCTGCCTCGTTCAGCCCGTTCGGGATGAGCGGCAAATAAGAGGGCGTGTCGCCCTCCATCCCGTAAGCGACATCGGGATAGGCGGCACCGAGCGGGCCGTGGCCCTGCTGGATATTGTCGCGCAGCCAGACATTGGAGATCGTGCGATTGTCGATCCCGTCGACCACCTCCATGATCGCGCCCCAGGTGGCGTGATTATAGCCGCCGGGGCTGACGACGTAGAACAGGTCCGGGAAGGTGCGGCGGATCCAGGCGCCGCTATCGTCCTGGTCGGAGATGGTGTTGACGCGGAGCCTGGCGAGCAGGCGGCTGGTCTCGGCCGGGCTGTGCGTCGCCTTGAGCGTGAGCAGGGCCTGGGCGAGCGTGTTGGGACCGCCCCAGACGGTGACCCACAAAGGCCGCGGATCGGGGGATTCGAGCGCGCGGATGATTGCGTTGGAGCCGGCGCTATCCCTGCCCGCGCCGACGCCTTCCATGCCGTAGGTGGGCTGGCCACTGGCGACCAGGCCGCGCAATGCCGCCGCCGCCGGGTAGCGCCAGTCATGCCTGAGGAGGTTGGGCTGAACCTGTGCATAGGCATCGAGGATGCGGCGGATGGTTTCGGGGTGGAGCTCATGCCGCATATGGGTGGAGGTGGTGGCGACCAGCCCCTCGATATCGACCTCGTTCGCATAGAGGAGGAGGCGGACGAGCGATTGCGCATCGTCCTGATCCGCCTCCATATCGGTGAGGACGAGCAGACGCCGTTTGGGGCCTTCGTCGACGATATGGCGGGAGACGGGCGGCGGAGCGGCAGCCGCGGACATTGTGCCGGCGAAGGCGGCAAGCAGGCCTGCGCCGAGACATACAAAATTCTTCATCCAATCCTCCCCCGCCACCGCGCGGCCAGCCGGACAGGTAACGCAATGCCGAAGCGCGGCAAGCATCGCGGCGCTCGCTCGCAACCGGCCCCTTCCGAAAATCGTCACGGAGCCTTCACGAACGGCTTATATCCCTCTATCCGCCGCGTCGGGGGGCATGCTCAACGGAGTTTGCCAATGTCGCATTCGAAGCTGCTCTGGCTCGCGCTTGCCTGCGCGCTGGCGGGGTGTAACCGGCACAAGCCCGACATCGCCGCGGCGGAGGCGGGCAACCAAATGGCGACCGCCAACGAGGTCGCACCTGCGCCCGCACCCGCCACATCGCCCGCGGAGCCCGCCGCTTTCTCAATCGACGCAATTCCCGTCTCGAACGCGCCGCTCGGCAAATTCCCATATTTCGGTCTGCCCGCGCATTATGCGATCCAGAACCAGGCGATCACGCGCGAGTTCAGCCGTTTCCCCTTCTGGACGGGCAAGGATTTCGTTCAGGCCGAGGGCAAGGTGTGGCTCGCCAGCATCGTCGGCGAGAAGGAGTCCGATTACAGCGCGTTCGAGCTCAAGAAGAATATGGAAGCGCTGTTCGAGCAGGCAGGCGCGGTCAAGGTGTTCGAAGGGCGGATCCCCTATGACCGGATCAAGGCGCTGCCCGAACAGGAATTGCAGGAGATCAACAGCGGCTTCGGCGATGCCTATAACAACCCGGCCGAAATCTGGGTGATTCGCCGTCCCGACAGGCAGATCTGGATTCACTTCGCGCAGGACAGTGCGCATTCGGGCATGACGGTGGTCGAGACCAAGCCGTTCGTGGCCACCGCATCCCTGCTGCCTGCCGATCAGCTCAAGGCGGATCTCGACAAGACCGGCAAGGCCGTCATCCACGTCAATTTCGCGACCGATCAGGCGGCGATCCTGCCGACCTCGCGTCCGCAGCTCGATGCGGTGGTCGCGCTGCTCAGGCAGAATGGCGCGCTCCGCCTCGCGATCAACGGCTATACCGACGAGACCGGGAGCGATGCGCACAATCTGGCGCTGTCGGACGACCGCGCCAAGGCGGTGATGGCGGCGCTGGTCGCGGCCGGCATTCCCGCCGCGCGGCTACAGGCCAAAGGTTATGGCAAGACCAACCCCGTCGCGCCCAATAGCGACGAGGCCGGCAAGGCTGCCAACCGCCGGGTGGAGCTGATCAAGCTGTAGAAGGGGCGCCGGGGCGGGCGGCCTAGATCCGGGTGGAGATAATGTTGAAAAATCATCTCCACAGCGGGCGCGAGTACGGCTAACCTGCGCGCAAATAAAATCGTGGAAAGGATGATCGTGGCCCGGACCAACCTGCCGCTCGCTCTTATGCTCGCCGTCGCTCTGCCCGCATTGTCGGTGCTGCCGGCGCTGCGGGCATCCGCCCAAACGGCTCCTGCGGAGCAGGGCAGCGGACCCTATCCGGCCTTGTTCGAGGAACGCCCCTCGCTCCCCGCGCATGTCGTTTATCGGCCCAGGGACCTGGCCGCGGTGCCTGCGCGCGGGCTCGGCATTTATGTGTTCGGCAACGGGGCCTGCAGCACGGACGGCACGATGGCGCGCAATCATCTGCTGGAGATCGCCTCGCGCGGCTATATCGCGATCGCTCCGGGCACGATCCCAGCGCCCAAGCCCCCCATGGCAGCGCCGCCGCCACCGGCTCAGCCCGCGGGTGCGCGCCCGGCAAATCAGGGTATGCCGCCGGGCCGCCTCTCCGCGCCGACGCCGGCCTCCTCGCTCACCGAGGCGATCGACTGGGCGATCGCCGAAAATGCGCGGAAGGACAGCCCGCTTTACGGCAAGATCGCGACCGATCAGGTCGCGGTATCGGGATGGAGCTGCGGCGGTATCCAGGCGCTCGACGTCGCGGCCGACCCGCGCGTGAAGACGATCGTTGTCATGAACAGCGGCTATTTCCCCGACGGCCAGAGCCCGATCGACAATCTCGTCTCGGACAAAAGCCTGCTCGCAAGGCTGCACGGCTCGGTGCTCTATGTGCTCGGCGGCAAGGACGACATCGCCTATGGCAACGGGACCAGCGATTTCGCGCGCATCGACCACCTGCCCGCCGCGATGATCAATATCCCGGTCGGCCATGGCGGCACCTATGGCCAGCCCCATGGCGGGCTCGCGGCGGAGTTGGTGACCGCCTGGCTCGACTGGCGGCTGAAGGGCAGTGCCGGCGCGGGCGCCAGATTTACCGGCCCCGACTGCGCTTATTGCAAGGACAGCCGCTTCACGCTGGAACGCAAGCATTTCGACTGACCGGGCGTAACTACAGATCGCGGAGAACGGGGATACCTATGCACCCTTCCGCTCGCTCCAACGGACGGGTTGATTTCTCACCATCTTGCCCGTTGCAGCGTCCCTCGACTCCTGCAATAAGCCCGAACATATAGGATAGGATTCGTCACGATCCGGACCGGACGTGGCATTCCTTTTGGGGAGGAAGTCATATGAAACGAGCCGTCGTTGCCGCCCTGCTGGCTGCCGCCGTCACCGCGGGCCCGGCGCTGGCGCAAACCGCCGCGCCGATCGCCGAGGACTTCCAGCCTTCCTCGCTGAACCAGCCGGGCCAGCAATATCCGCAGGTCAATTCGCAGGGCTATGTCCGCTTTCGCGTCGCCGCGCCCGAGGCGCAGAACGTCAAGGTCAGCCTTGGCCTGGGTGGACGCGGCGGCACCGTGCTGACCAAAGGCGCGGATGGGGCGTGGACGGCCACCACCGAAGGCCCGTTGGATGAGGGCTTTCATTATTACCATCTGAATATCGACGGCGGCACGTTCAACGACCCCGGCGCGCAGAACTTCTACGGATCGATCCGCTGGGAAAGCGGCATCGAGATCCCCGCCAAGGATGCCGATTTCTACGCGCTCAAGGACGTCCCCCACGGCCATGTCGACCAGATATTGTTTCCGTCGCCCAGCACCGGAAAGCAGCGCCGCGCGTTCGTCTACACGCCGCCCGGATATGACAAGAATCAGCGCGAGCGTTACCCCGTTTTGTACCTGCAGCATGGCTGGGGCGAGGACGAAACCGCGTGGTTCAACCAGGGCCATGCCAACCTGATCATGGATAATCTGATCGCGGAAGGTAAGACGCGCCCGTTCATCATCGTCACGACCTACGGCATGACCAACGATGTGCGGCCGGGCAGCCCGGGCGGGCTCAACAGCTTCGATATCAAGCCGTTCCAGACGGTGTTGCTCAACGAGCTGATCCCCTATGTCGACGGCCATTTCCGCACGCTTTCCGATCAGAAGCATCGCGCGATGGCCGGCCTTTCCATGGGAGGGTTCGAGACTAAGCTGATCGCGCCCAAGAATCTCGATAAATTCGCTTATATCGGCCTGCTTAGCGGCGGGACTTTCTCGCTCGACGACGTCAATGGCACGCCGGGCTTCCGGGAGAAGGTGAAGCTCGCCTTCGTCAGCTTCGGCAGCCGCGAACTCGACGGCGGCGGCCGCGCGGGCCCTCCGGGCGCTCCGCGTGTCGACCCGCGCGTGAATGCCGAGGCGCTGAAGAAGGCCGGCATCAAGAGCGCCTTTTACGTCTCGCCCAACACGGCGCACGAATTCCTGTCGTGGCGGCGGAGCCTGCACGAAATGGCGCCGTTGCTGTTCCGGGACTGAGGCGAGCGCCGGGGGCGCGGCCGATTGCCGCGCCACCAAGCTCTAAGGCGCGCGGCTAGCGGCCGGGAGCCCTAGCGCCCCACCAATTGCGTGTGGCCTGGCATGTGTCGAGTGCGCGCTGGAAGGCTTCGCGCCGGGCGACACGATCGACATAGGTGCGCTCCGCCGTGCCCAAAATGAAGCTGCCGCTCATTTCGGCCAGGAGCAACGCGTAGGCGACCGAGATGTCGGCGGCGGTGAAGGTGTCGCCGGCCATGTAGGGTGCGCGCGCTAGTTGGCGCGTGACCAGTTCCAGCCGGCTTTCGAACACCTCCAGCGCCTTGCGGGCGCCCCAATTGTCGCGCTCGCTTGCCGGCGCGAGATTGCGGCTGACGATGACGAAATAGATCGAGGCGGCGAGCCCGGCTTCGCCGAGGTGGAGGAATTGCTGATAGGCGGGGAAAGCGGGATCGTGCGGATCGGGCGCGAGCGGCGTCGGTCCGTAGCGGGCGAGCAGATATTCCATGATCGCGATGGATTCGACCAGGGTAACGTCGTCATCGACCAGCCCGGGGATGAAGCCGGCAGGATTGATGGCGAGGAATTCCGGATCATTTTCCACGCCCGCCAGCAAGTCCACGCCTCTGAGACGGTAGGGCAGGCCCATCTCCTCCAGCAGCCAGACGACGCGAAACCCTCTACCTTCGCCGTAGACGGTGATCATGCTCGCGACTCCCCTGGTTGGGATGGTGCGAGCATTCGCAGAACTGTCGCCGAAATGCAATCGGTTTGATGATGGCCGGGGGACTTTGGCGCGCGGGCGGCCACGGTTCTCTCACTCGGCAACGGGGAGTTAACCCCCGCACGCTAATGCCCGTAACCCGCTTAGTAAGGATTATGCGTTGCTCGGACAGCTCAAGGAGATCCACGATCAGGTGCGAGGGGTCGTCGCCGAGCTGGCGGGCATCCTGGCCGAGACGAAACCCGATCTCCAGGCGCTGGCCGGGACGAGAATGAAGCTGACCAAGCTGACCGGCAAGTGGCGAACGCTGATCCAGTGCACGATCCTGCCGGAATTGAGCCATGTCGGCCCCGATCAGGCGCGCCAGCTCGCCGAACTCCGCCGTGAGGCGGCGGCATTTGCGGTCAAGAAGTCTAATCATATCGCCCGCTGGAGCTCGCGCGCCACCGAAGCGGATGTCGCGGGCTATCGGCGCGCATCGGCCGATATGCGGCGATCGTTGCTGAGCCGGGTCGATCTGGAGGCAGGCATTCTCTATCCGCTGCTCGGAACCAAGGCGACGACGCGCGCGCAGCCCGCCGAAGTCAGTCCTCCGGCCTGAACGTCACAGTCCGGCGACGCTCAGTAACTCAGCTTCGGATACCAATCGCTGCCGCGGCCTTCCGGGGTTGAATCGAGCAGCAGCCAGAGCGGATCCATTTCGAGCGCGCCGCGCGGATCCTGGCCCGGGTCGGCCTCGGTCATCTCCTCGCCCCAGAAATGACGAATCGTGCCATCGCGGCGCGTGAAGACGTTGTAAGCGGGCACGTCGATGTCGTCGGGATGGACGTAATCGCGCGTAAATTCTCCGCTCATGTCCGAATAGACCGGGATGTCGGTCCAGCCGCGGCGACGCTTCCATTCGACCAGCCTTTCGATCGGCGAGCGCGCGATGAAGGCGATCCCGACGCGCTGCTGGATGTCCGCGATCTTGGTCGCGAAGCTGCCCATGAAGGATGTGCACATCGGGCACGGCGCCTCACGCTGCGGCCCGAACATGTAATTGTAGATGACGAGAGTCTGGTGTTCGCCGAACAATGCCTCCAGCGTAACTTCGCCCTCCTCGCCGATGAGGCGATATTGCTTGTCGACGGCGCCGCCCGGCGGCAGCTGCCGGCGCAGTTCCGCCACGCGCTCCTTGTGGCGGCGCAGTTCTATCTCCTGGGCTAGCAAGGCCTGCCGCGCGGCGCGATAATCGGCGGATTCATTGGGGCGGCGGATGGGATTGAGCGCGGCGAGGTCCGCCGCCGACCGCAAAGCCTGTTCTGTCATCATCCATGCCTTTCAGGGGGATGGGTATGCCCGGGTTAGCCGACAGATAACGTGGTATCAATTTGAACAATCTCCGCTGCGCGCGCGATACGACGGATCGGGCGGGGATCCGGCTCAGTTCATGACGGCGGTGAGCTTTTCCTTCAACTGGGCGTCATTGGGTGCGAGTTCGACCGCTTTCCTGTAACTGGCGATTGCCGCGACCTTGTCGCCCTTGGCGCGATAGACGTCGGCGAGGCCGGCATATGCCCATGCATTGGCCGGGAAATTGCGGACGTTAATCGCAGCGGTTTCGACGGCGTCGTTGAACATTCCCTTGCGCACGAACGCACTGGCCCAATCGCTGACGAGATCGAAAGGCGGCTGGACGTCATATCCCAGGCGGCTCGACATCGCGGCATAGTGACGACGGATCGAGACGGCCGTGCGGCCCTCTTCTGGCGCGTTCCATTGCGGATAGAGAAACCGCAGGCCGTCATAATATGCCTTGGCGGCGATGCTCCCGTGGGTTTCGTTGGGATAATATGCGTGCGTCCAATGAAAGCTCTGCGCCTTGTGCGCGGCGAGGGCACCGAGGAAGCTCTTGATATAGACGGGGAACGGCCCGCCCTCCGGCGAGTCCGCCAGGAACAGGAACTTCTTGTCTACGCCTGTAGGCAAATGTTTGGCCGCAGACCGGACGAAGCCGCCCTTGTCCCACCAGAGCGAAGGGGCGACCGCCAGATAGGCGTTGAACATGTCCGGATGCGCGGTGAGTGCGTGGACGGCGGTCAGCCCGCCGACCGAATGACCGGCGAAAATCCGGAACGGTGCCGTCCGGTATCTCTTCTCGACGAAGGGTATGACCTCCTCGCGCATGAAGCGCAGGAATTTATCGCCGCCGCCGCTCGGCTGCAGCCATCCGTTCGGATCGGGATCGAGCTTGCCCATATTGTCGTAGAGCGAATGGGTGGGTGTGAGATCGCGCATGCGCTGATCGCCGCCATCGATGCCCACCACCAACATAGCCGGAAGCTGTTCATTGTAGGCCGAGAGATATTTTACCATGCCGGTGACCATCGACATGTCATTCTCATCCAGCAGGTAGAGCACCGGATAAAAGGGCAACACATTCCCGCCGACTTTATCGGGATTGTAGATGACGACCCTGCGGTCTTCGCCGAGGATGTTCGAGTGGATCACGAATGTTTCAGCGGAGGAGGGGTAGGGCTGGGCCTCCTGCGCGGGCGCGGGCGAGGCGGCCATGAGGGAAAGCAAGGCGGCGAGCAACAGATAGAAGGGCTTCATCTTCGCTCTCCAGAACCCGGCGGTGTGTTATCCGATACGCCATAGGATTGGAGGTGGCGATAAGTTTGGATGCAGTGGCCGATGTGCGATGAGCTGCTGGGACTCACTTTCGCGTGTGCGCGTGCAGCCGGACCTCCAGCCAGCGACAGATCAAATCCGCCACCCCCGGCGCCGAGGCGACCGCCCCTGTCCATTGCGGCTTTCCGGCGGGATCGCTTCCGGGGAGCTGAAAACCATGGTTGGTATTGGGTATCTCGATCACGGTCGCGTCGGGGTTGGCGCGCAGCGCCGCTTTGGCGAAGGGAAGGCTGGTCGCGGTTGGGACCAGATCATCCTTTTCCGCATAGAGGGCGAGCACGGGAGCGCGGATTTTCGCCAGCGTGCCGACAAGATCCAGGCGATAGGCGGAGAGTGTGACCGGGCTGTCGAGGTTTGCGACCGCGGCCTTCACATCGTCGGCCGACAATCCGCCCGAGGTGACGGCCTGGGCCAGCGCCTGGCGCGACGACGCCACAACGCTGTCGGGCTGGTTCGTGTCCTTTGCCTCCAGCAGCGTCCGCGTGGCGGCAACCATATGGTCGGCCTTGTCCCTGGCGATGCCGGCGACGGACAGTTGATGCGCCATTTGATCGAAGACGAGCGTCTGCCGCGGGGCGACGATGCCGGCCAGCATCACGACCGCCGCGATGTCGGGATCAGCGGAGGCGAGCGCGGGAGAGACGACACCGCCCTGGCTTAGCCCCAGGACCGCGACGCGGTGCGGAAGAAGCTCCGGCCGCGCGCGGAGCCAGGTGACGACGTTGGCGGCGTCGCGCTCGACCTGTTCGAGCGTGTCCTCCAGCACGCCGGTGGATTCGCCGACGCCACGCTTGTCATAATCGAAGGTGGCGATGCCGTCGGCGAGCAGCCTTTGCTCGAGCAGGGGAAAGACGCCGCGCCCGCTTCGTCCGCTGCCTGCGAGCAGAAGCACGACGGGGAAGGGGCCCTTGCCGTGCAGTCCGGGCAGGCGCAGCCGCCCCGCCAGGACGACGCCGGGACCGGAGGGAATACGGACGTCCTGCACAATCTCGGCAGGCCGGAAGCGAGCAAAGGCGGCGCGGACCTGTTTCTGGTCGATGGCGCCGGGTTGGAACAGGACCGGGCCGAGCGTGACGTCGGCCGAAGCTTTGCCAAGCCGGACGGCGAGCAACTGCGATCCGGCGGCGAGGTCTTTCTGCGGCACACCGGAAACGACGTATTGCCGCCATTGCGGCGTGAGATCGACGGTGGTGGTGGCGAAAATGGGGTAATCCGGCGCGGCGGCCTGAAGGGTCACGGTGGTGCGGATCGGATGCGCGGCACGGGCCCAGAATATGGCGTTGAAGGATTGGCCGTGGGGGAGGGCATCGGGGATCGGCATGCTCGCCCCGACGGCCCATTCCTCGCCGGAGACGGCGGGAGCTTTGACGGTGAGAGCGCCGCGTCCCGAAACCTGGTCGTCGCGCGCGAAGCCTCCGGTACTGCCGTAGATCGACCAAATGCCGACATCGGCAGGTTGCGGCGGCCGCGCTGTGGCCGAGGTCGTGACCAAGGCGAAGGTCAGCGCCGCGCGGGCCAAGCCGAGTATCATCGATCCTTCTCCTTCGCACACCGATCGGCAAACCTGTAATGCAAACTATCTTGTATAGCAAGGTAACATGTATTACATCTCCGTTATGGATATGAATTCCTGGCAATCTCAACTCCGCAAGGGCGCAGCCGAGCTGGTGGTGCTGGCCACGCTGGCCAAGGGGGAGGCCTATGGCCTGCAAATCCTCGACCTCGCCAATCGAGCGGGCGAGGTGGTCAGCGACGGCGCCCTCTACCCTTTGCTCACGCGGCTGGAGAAGGCCGGCAAGATCGCCGCCCGCTGGGACACGGAGCAGGGGCCTAATCCGCGTAAATATTACCGGCTGACGCCCGAGGGCGCGGCGATGCTGACGGAGATGCGCGAGCTGTGGGGCTGCTTCCGGCAGATGGTGGACATATTGGTTTGAGGGGAATGGATGTGGCCGACGAGAGAGAGCGAGAGATCGAAACCTATGTCCGGCGGCTGACCGGCGCATTGCAGCCCTTGCCGCAGGAGGAGCGGGTCGCGGTCGCGAGCGAGATACGCAGCCACCTCGCCGACTGTGCGGCGCGGGGCGAGGGGGCGCTCGGTCGCGCCCTTGACGGGATGGGTGTACCGGAACTGCTCGCGCGGTCCTATGTCGAGGAATATAGGCTGGCGGGCGCGCTTGACCGGGGGTCGCCACTCCGGCTGCTGGCGGTCGTGCTGGGGCTGACGGCGCGCGGGCTGGCCGGCTTCTTCGGAGGGCTGGGGGTACTGGCACTCTACCTGACCGGCGCGAGCTTCTTGCTGGTCGCGGGTGCCAAGTTGGTCGAGCCGGCCAATGTCGGCATGTGGATCGCGCCGAATTTCTTCTCATTTGCGATCTTGGACTCGCCTCCGCCGGCTGAGGCGCACGAATTGTTGGGCTATTGGATCGTGCCGCTGTCGGCGCTGCTGGGATCGGCGTGCCTGATCGGCGGGACGCGGCTGCTCCATCTGATCGGGCGGCGGATTCTCAAACGACAAGGGCAGCGGCTGGCAGCGGCGGTTTGAACGGGACCGGACCTTGACCTACCGCATTAGCCACCGACCATGCAGGAAATCGCCAAGAAGGCTGGCGGTCACATCCGGCCTCTCTTCCGGGAAAAAGTGGCCGCCGTCGATCGCGTGCCCCTCGACCTGATCGGCCCAGCGGCGCCACAGGCCCAAGGGTCCGCCGTCCTTTTCGTACCAGTCCGCGAGCGCGCCCTGGCCGCTCCATAAAGCGAGGACCGGACAGGCAATCCGGCGGCCGGCGTCGCGGTCGGCCTGGTCATTGCGCCGATCGATGGTGGCCGCGGCGCGATATTCCTCGCAGATCGTGTGGACGTGGGCGGGCTCGCGCAGCGCATCGGTGTAGGCCTGCCTGAGCCAGGCGGGGAAGGTCTCAGGCGGGGTGCCCCATTCCGCGAGCGCGTTGTCGACAATCGCCTCGGGCGCCGCGGACAGGAGGCGCTCGGGCAATGGCTGGGGCTGGGCGAGGAGCGAGAAGGGCCAGAAAGCAAGCGCGAGCCGCGCGTCGGCCTTGTCCCACACGTCGAGGGTCGGGACCACGTCGAGGATGGCGAGCGCGGTTATGATGCCGGGATGATCGAGCGCGGCGCGATAGGCGACGCGGCCGCCGCGGTCGTGGCCAATGATCGCAAACCGATCATGGCCGAGCCCTCGCATAGCGGCGATGAGGGTGACTGCCATTTCGCGCTTCGACATTGCGGCATGGCCGGGGGCGTCGACGGGGCAGTCACTGCCGCCATAGCCGGGAAGGTCGGCGGCGATGACGGTGAAGTCGGCCGCCAGCAGAGGCGCGACCGAGTGCCACATCAGGCTGGTTTCAGGAAAACCGTGAAGCAGGAGCAGGGGCGGTCCCGATCCTGCGTGGTGGAGGAAGATGGCGCCGCGATCGGTTTCGACCGTGCGGCTTGCGAAGTCCGGGATGGAGGCGGCGCGGTCGGGCATCGGGAACAGGACGCGCGGCGGGGCAGGTTGCTCCATCCGGGTGCCGGAGGCTTTTTATGAGATTCGCGCGTGGCCGCTCGGGGCGGCGGTCTCGTCGCACGATGCGAGCTATTTTAGGCCAAATCCCAGCCCGAGCAGGATATCGCGCATCAGGTGGCGACCGCTCAATGCCTCGGCGCCGCGCACACGATGGGTGGCCTGCTCGCTCCAATCGCGTTCGGCCATGGCTTGCTCGCGCTGAAAGCTGCGCAGGCGGGTGTCGTAGGCGGCGATGGCGGTGTGATCGGGGCCGTGGCGATATTGTTCGTGGAAAAGGACGGCGCCCTGCGGCAAGCGCGGCTTGACCGAGGCGGGCGCGGCTGGATCGGGGAAGCCGATCGCGAGGCCGACAAGGGCCACGACGTGCGGGGGCAGGCCGAGCTCGCGCGCGACCTCGGCCGGCTGGTTGCGTATGCCGCCGGCATAGACCGCGCCCAGCCCGAGCGACTCCAGCGCAACCACTGCATTCTGGGCCGCGATCGAGGTATCGACCGCGCCGAGCAAAAGCGTCTCGAGATAATCCAGCCCGTCGGTGGCGGTGCCGCGCGCCTGACCGATGCGCTCGAGCCGGTGAAGATCGATCAGCCACACGAGAAACAAGGGCGCCTGCGCGATATGTTTCTGGTTGCCGGCGAGCGCGGCGAGGCGGGCCTTGCGCTCGGGATTTTCGACCGCGACCGCGCTCCACGGCTGGAGGTTGGAGGAGGAGGCGGCCGACTGGGCCGCCGCGACCAAAGTCTCGACAATGCCCTCGGGTAAAGGATCGGACAGGAAAGCGCGCACCGAGCGGTGGCCGAGCAAAATATCGAGCGTCTCGTTCCAGGCGACGGGCAGATCGAGCGTGTCGCGGTAGCGCTCGCCGAGGCGGAAGGCGCGCTGCGTAGCATCGTGGTCGGCGGGTTCGATCCGGGCGGTGGCGGTTTGGGTCAAAACGGGTCTCCCTGGGGGGCCTGGTCGGGCCGATGCACGCAGCTGTTTCAGCCGGCTTCGTGCAGGGATCGACACACAAAAACTTCGCCTAGATGCAGATTCCCTAGTTTCCAGATAGGAAATATAGGAATTAGCGAAATCCCTGAGCAATCAGGGGCTGGGCGCCACGCGCTCCTCCCCGTCTTCACACAGGCGGACGCGGATGACGAGCAAGACCGAATTCCTCTGGTACATCCCCAACGAGGTGGACGGGGGCCATCGCGGCGACGCGCAGAAGATCGATCATAATAGCCTGGACACGCTGACCGCGCATGCGGTGGCGCTGGAGGAGCATGGCTGGCGCGGGGCGCTGATCGGGGCGGGTTGGGGCCGGCCGGATACATTCACGCTCGCCACCGCCCTGACCGCGCGGACGCGGACGTTCGAGCCGCTGATCGCGATCCGGCCGGGTTATTGGCGGCCGGCCAATTTCGCCTCGGCGGCGGCGACGCTGGATCATCTGAGCGGGGGGCGGGTGCGGATCAACATCGTCTCCGGGCAGGACAGTCTCGCGGCTTATGGGGACAGCGAGAGCGACCAGGCGCATCGTTACGGGCGGACCAAGGAGTTCATGCGGCTGGTCCGGCGGCTGTGGACCGAGACGGACGTGACGTTCGAGGGCGCGCATTTCCATGTGGCGGGATCGACGGTGCAGCCGCGTATCCGGATCAGGGGCGAGCGGTTTCATCCGCCGCTATATTTCGGCGGCGCGTCGGAAGCGGCCGAGCGGGTGGCGGCGACCGAGGCCGACGTGCAGTTATTCTGGGGCGAGCCGCGCGACGGGATTGCCGAGAGGATCGCGCGGCTGAAGGCGCTGAGCAACAGCCTGGACCGCGATCTGCCGCCGCTCGAATTCGGGCTGCGCATCACGACATTGGTGCGCGACACGGCCGAGCAGGCATGGGCGGATGCGGAGGCCAAGATCGAGGCGATGAAGGAAAGATCGCGCATCGACGAACATCGGCGCGCGCCCGCGGTCGGCCAGCAGCGGCTGCTCGACCTGCAGGCGCAGGGCGACGTGCTTGACGACAATCTCTATACCGCGCCCGGCCGCTATGGCGGGGGCGGAGCGGGCACGACCTGGCTGGTGGGATCTGCGGCCGACGTGGCGGCGGCCCTCGGCAAATATCGCGATCTGGGCATTAGCCAGTTCGTGCTTTCGGACACGCCTTACCTGCCCGAGATCAGGCGGCAGGGAGATCAGCTATTGCCGTTGCTGCGCGATTGAGACCGGGCCGCCCGCGGCGGCCCGGTTCTGCAGGATCAAGCGAGGCTGGTTTTCTTCGCGCGGCGGCGCATGGCCATGCCGGTAATGCCGAAGCCGCCGAGCATCAGAGCCCAGGAGGCAGGTTCCGGAACCGCGCCCGTGCTCTTGGTGGCGAAGGTCACTTCGCTCAGGAAGATCCATGAATTGCTGCGGACGCCCGACAAGGTGAACGTGTCACCTACGAAGCCCAGCCCCGATACGGTGAACACATTCGGCTCGGCACCGGGCGCGTCCGTCACGCCATAATTGGTGCCATTGATCCAGAAGCTTGCAGGCGTGGAAACCCCGCCGGCTCCATTGGCATCGTCATAATAGACGCTGATCGAGTCGATCGCGGTCATGGGTGCGAAATGGAAGGTGATCGTCGGATCGAGCGTCCAGCCGACATAGGGGCCATTGCCGGCGGGCGTCTCGACCACAAACCAATTGTCGGTGGCGATGATCCCGTCGGTCAGATCCCCGAGCCCGTTGGCCAGCGCGGCATTATCGCAAGTGACGCAACCCGAGCCGGTATAGGTTTCGTCCCAATATTGGTAAGAACCGGTGTTGCCGTTGAGCATGTCGTAGCTGATTGGCGCGACCGGACCCGCGATCGCCGGTTGGGCGAGAGACGCCACGGTCAAAGCCGAGATCATCGCCGACGCGACTGAAAGTTTCCTCATCCCACAAATCCTTTTTTTGATCATTTCGTTCCCAAAACGAGATGATGATTAGGGAGTGATTAGGGACATAGTTACGGCGACAGGTCAATCGACAGACGAAGCCGGCAACGTGCTTGCCGCGCCGACGCTTTGAAATGGTTCGATAATTGGCAAAGCTTGATTCAGAGGCTGCGTTTTACGCGCATTCTTCGGGAGCTCCGAGGCGGTCCGTCGAGGTTTTCCGGGCCGTTTGGTCCGGCCGAGTCGGGGAGCCCGGCGATGGGGCGGCGGATAAGGGGCGCCAGCCCGATCGGGCGACTAGCCCCGCAGGATTTTCTCCATTTTCTTTCCTTGGGCGAGCTCGTCGATCAGTTTGTCGAGGTAGCGGACTTCGCGCATGACGGGCTCTTCGATCTCTTCGACGCGAATGCCGCAGATGGTTCCCGTGATCAGCGACCGCGCCGGATTCATTCGGGGCGCACGCGCAAAGAAGTCTTCGAAGGTCGTTTGCGCTGCCAGCTCCGCATCAAGCGTCGCCTGGCTGTGTCCTGTCAGCCAGAAGATGATCTGATCGACCTCGGCTTTGGTGCGGCCCTTTCTTTCCACTTTGGCGAGATAGAGCGGATAGACGCTCGCAACACTGACCGAGAAGATGCGGTGCTTCGTCATGGGGACCAAGATGCGCCGGACTCGCGCGGTGCTCTAGTAAAATTGTGCGCGGGTTCCGACGGCCGAGCCAACGATGCCGAAGCCCGAACCTAGAGCCCCAGCTTGTCCAGCGCCGAAGTGAGTTCGGCGTCCATCTCCTCGCCTTTCGGGGTAAGGCGGTTGAGGGTCGTCTGGATGCGTTTTTGGGCCACTTGCAGCGTCTTGTGCCGCACCTCGCGCAGCTGGTTGGTGCGCCAGGCCGCGCTCTCGCCGAGCAAGGCCGCCCATTTCGCCTCCTCGCCGGCGAGGATGGCAAGGGCGAGGCGGAGGCCGTCGCGGCGGCCATGCGCATAATCGTCGGACGTCATTGATAGCGCCGGGTCTGATCGAAGCCCGCATTGTCGCGGGTCATCTTGAGGAGCTTGCGGATGTAGGCGCGGACATGGCGTTCGAAGCGGGCATCGTCATACACGCCGCGCCAGACATATTGGTCGCGGTCGAGCAGGGCCTTCAATTCAACGGTGAGGGCGCTCTGGGCGGCGGTGCTGTCCTTGCCCTTGAGAAAGGCGCAGACCAATTCCTCCGCCGCGGCCTTGTCGCAATCGTCCTGCTGGCCGTAGCCGGCGCGCTCCGCCGCGACCTGATCGGCGCGGGCGGCGGCAATCCGCCGCTCCAGCCAGATGCGGACGGCGTCACCATCCCAGGGTTTTGCGGGCTCGGCCATCCTTGTCTCGCCTTGTTGCGTCATGGCGGACACACATCGGGTGGATCGGGCGGGATAGCAACCGCGACGAACGAATCCGGTCGAAGTGGCGACTAATGCAGATTAACCCCGGACTACGAGAGTTAAACCAATCATTCACCGAAGTCGTGTCAAATAAGGGTGGCAACAATCAGATCGGCTGCGTGATGAGTTATAATGAAAGACCGATATTGCACCGTGCGTTCGAGCTGGCGAGGACCGGCGAATACAGACGGGTGAAGGATCTGGAAAAGGCCTTGGCCGCCGAAGGCTATGCGCGGAACGATCCGCAGCTGCACAGCCCATCGGTGCGCAAGCAGCTACGCGGCCTGTGCCGGGCGATATCGCCCGAGGCTTTGGCGGGCCGGGACGAGGCCGAACAGATCGGCGCGTGAGCGCGGACAAGGAAAGCGCCGCCGCACCGGATGGCGGTCGGCGCGACGCGGTGTAAGCGTCCGCGAGCGGAAAAGATATGCGGGCCGGGGGTCCGCATCTTCCCCTTTTCCGTTCGGCTCGTCGCCCCTAACAGAGACGCCATGGCCTGGCAGCTCTACCAATTTCCGCTCTGTCCCTTTTCCCGCAAGGTCCGGCTGTTGCTGGGCGAGAAGGGGGAGGGGTGCGAGCTGGTGCGCGAATCCCCGTGGGAGCAGCGCGACGAATATGTCGATATGAACCCGACCGGATCGACCCCGGTGCTGGTCGACCGTGCGCAGAATCTGGTGCTGATCGATTCGGCCGCGATCTGCGAATATCTGGAAGAGACGGTCGAAAAGACGACGATGCTGCCCGGCACCGCCGCGAACCGGGCAGAGGTGCGGCGGCTGGTCGCGTGGTTCGACCAGAAATTCCACGACGAGGTGGGGCGGCCGTTACTCTACGAGCGGATGGAGAAAAGGCTGGTTCATCGGATCTCGCCCGACGCCAAAGTGCTGCGTGAGGCGATGCGGCTGGCCAACAGCCACCTGGACTATGTCGATTGGCTGCTCGACCATCGCCGCTGGATCGGCGGCCCCTTGTTCAGCCTCGCGGACCTGGCGGCGGCGGCGCATATCTCGGTCTCGGATTATCTGGGCGGGATCGATTGGCGTGGGCATGAACGCACGCGGCACTGGTATTCGGGAATGAAAAGCCGGCCCAGTTTCCGTTCCCTGCTGGGCGAGCGGATGGAGGTGATCGCGCCCCCCGACCATTATGATAAGGTCGATTTCTAGAGCCTGAGCATTCTTGCCGACGTGCCGCGGGTCGTCGCAGACAGGCCGATTTTTTCATTCGTGCTGCGACATTTCATCTATGTTGCAGCGCACAAAAGCGCTTGCAATCAGCGCACGCACACTATATTGTGCAACGCAACATGACCGTAACAAAGAACGGGAAAACCACGATGGCCGACAAGGAAGTCGTCAAGGCAAAGGTGGCTGCCAAGCCGCGCAAGCCCACGCCGCCCAAGCCCGCTATCCAAACCCAGACCGAAGAGCCCGTCGTCCAGACGACTCAAGAGGCGATTGCTGAAACCCCCGCGGCTGAAGACGCCGTGGCCGCGCAGCTGGTGCCTTCGGGTGCCGAGGTTGCGGAAATGATTGAGGCCGTCACGTCGCCGGCCACCGAAAGCGACACAATGGAAGCGCCGGTGATCGATCCGATCGAACCAGCGCCCGTAACTGAGGAACTGATCGATATGGCTACTGTTACTTCGCACACCGAAGCCGCTGAAAAGGCGCAGGCACTGTTCGCCGACTTCTCCAACCGCTTCAAGACCGCGTTCGAGAAGTCGAGCAAGTTCGGCGAGGAATATGTCGATTTCGCCAAGGGCAATGTCGAGGCGGTGATTGCGTCGTCCAAGGTTGCCGCCAAGGCCGGCGAAGCGCTGGGCCAGGAAGCCGCCGAATATGGCAAGAAGCATTTCGAAGCCGCCACCGCGGCGTTCAAAAGCTTCGCTTCGGTCAAGTCGCCGACCGAGCTGTTCCAGCTGCAGAGCGAGTTCGCCAAGGCTTCGTTCGACAGCATGATCGCCGAAGCGTCGCGCGTCAGCGAAACGCTGATGAAGGTGGCGGGCGAGGTCGCTCAGCCGCTCTCGAACCGCTATGCGATCGCCGCCGAGAAGATCAAGTCGACCGCGCTCTAAGCAAGTTCGGGCGCAAGCCCGTTCCGTAGCGTTGCGTTAGAAAACGGCCGTTCCCCGATGGGGACGGCCGTTTTTCTGTTCCGTCGGTGCCTTTCTCTCGGCCGAAGAAGGCCAGTGCTTCGACACGCTCAGCCGTAAGCGGCGGGCGAGCGAGGATATGTGTTTCGGCGCCCCAATCCGCATCTTAACCCCGTTTCTGGCGGCACTGCTCTTGCCCGTCGGGTGTTGGATGCCATATCGTCGGTTCTTATATAGATGAGCATGATCGATCCCACCCTGATGGCCGGCGATAAGCATGGCGAGGATGATGGCGGCACCGGAGTCGGAGTCGCCACCCGCACGCGCGCCAAGACCAAGCAGCCCTCGCTCTACAAAGTCCTGATGCTCAACGACGATTATACGCCGATGGAGTTCGTCGTCCTGTGTCTGCAGCGTTTCTTCCGCATGCGACTGGAGGATGCGACGCGGGTGATGCTCCATGTCCACCAGAAAGGCGTCGGAGTGTGCGGCGTCTTCACCTATGAGGTGGCTGAGACCAAGGTGGGGCAGGTGACCGACTTCGCGCGGCAGAACCAGCACCCGCTGCAATGCACGCTGGAGAAGGCCTGAGCGCGCGTTTTCGGATAGCGGCACTGCGCTGAACGTGGCCACACCCACCCGCTGAGCTGTGCATCACCTGGGCGTGGGCAGCCAGGCCTGGTCGATTCTCACGCTGCGGTGATTATAATTGGCGACGCGCGCGAGCCGCTCCGGCTGGAGGATGCGCAATATGTTGCCCGTGCGCCGGATCAGTCCCTGTTCGGACAATACGCGCATCGTGCGGTTGACGTGGACCGCGGTCAAACCGGTCAGGTCGCCGATTTCCTCCTGGGTTAGCGGGAGCGCGAAGCCATCCTCGACCGGGAGCTGGGCGGCGCCTAGCCGGTTCGCAAGTTGCAGCAGCAAGGCCGCCACACGACCGCGGGCGGAGTTGCGGCCGAGCGAGACGAGGCGGTCGGTCAGATTGACGCGATCGACCTGGCGCACCGCGAACAGCAAAGCGGCGAGGCGCGGATGCTCGGCGAACAAAGCGCCCAATCGGGCGCGGTCGATCATGCAGATATGTGCGTCGGTCAATGCGGTGATCGAATCGGGCGCTTCCTGAAAGGCGAGGCTGTCGAGACCGAGCAGATCGCCGCGGAAATGGAGCCGCACGATCTGGCGGCGGCCGTCCTCCAGCAGCGCGGACGTATAAAGCCAGCCACTTTCGACGACGAAGATTTCGCCGTTCGCGCCATGTTCGGGACGAAGGATCGCGCCGCGACGGACCGCGCGGCTGCCGGCGGTGAGGCCGTCCAACACATTCCGTTCGGTTGCACTCAATTCTACGTAATGGCCAAGATGTTCGGCCAGGCAGCTCTCGGCCATTCCGTAAGGTGTCCCCCCTTAATTGGAGCCGATCTAGACCGGGGATGCCGGGGGACACGCTAACACGCATCAACCCGCGGGCCGAGGTTGTAACAATTGTATCTTTCTCAAGCGCGTTCGGCGCGCTTGCACGAGGGGCGCGACCCTTTACAGCGAGGTCATGGACAGGATCGTTATCCGCGGCGGCAAACGGCTCGAAGGCCGCGTGCCCATCTCAGGCGCCAAGAATGCGGCGCTCACCCTTTTGCCGTGCGCGCTGCTGACCGATCAGCCGCTGACGCTCACCAATTTGCCGCGGCTGGCGGACGTCGACGGCTTCGCACACCTGATGAACGAGCTCGGCGTGTCGACCACGGTCGCGGGCCAGCGCGGCGGATCGATGGTGCGCGCCATGACGCTCAACGCCGACACGATCTCGTCGACGACCGCGCCTTATGAGATCGTGCGCAAGATGCGCGCGTCGATCCTGGTGCTGGGGCCTTTGCTCGCGCGCGAGGGCGAGGCGACGGTGTCGTTGCCCGGCGGCTGCGCGATCGGCAACCGCCCGATCGACCTCCATCTGAAGGCGCTGGAAGCGCTGGGCGCGGAGATCGAGCTGGCGGCGGGTTATGTCCGGGCAAAGGCCCCGACAGGCGGGCTCAAGGGCGGACATATCAACTTTCCGCTGGTGTCCGTCGGCGCGACCGAGAATGCGCTGATGGCGGCCGCGCTCGCCGACGGCGAAACGGTGATCGACAATGCCGCGCGCGAACCCGAAATTTCGGACCTGTGCCGCTGCCTGGTTGCGATGGGATCGGAAATTGACGGGATCGGAACCGAGCGCCTCGTCATTCAGGGCAAGAAGAGCCTGCACGGCGCCGAACATCGCGTCATGCCCGATCGGATCGAGGCGGGATCCTATGCCTGCGCGGCGGGCATCACCGGGGGCGACCTGCTTCTCGAAGGCGCGTGCGCCGACGATATGACCGCGATCATTGGCGGCCTGTCGGAAGCCGGGCTGGTCGTGACCGAGGAAGCCGACGGTATTCGTGTCTCGGCCGATGGGCGGCTGTGCCCGCTCACGCTGTCGACCGCACCCTTTCCGGCCTTTCCGACCGACATGCAGGCGCAATTCATGGCGATGCTCGCGCTTGCGCAGGGCACGAGCGTGCTGACCGAGACGATCTTCGAGAATCGCTACATGCACGTCCCCGAACTGACGCGCATGGGCGCCGACATCCAGGTTCATGGCCGCACCGCGATCGTGAAGGGGGTCGAGAAATTGAATGGCGCGCCGGTGATGGCGACCGACCTTCGCGCGTCGATGAGCCTGGTGCTCGCCGGGCTGGCGGCGGAAGGCGAGACGCAGGTGCTGCGCGTCTATCATCTCGATCGCGGTTATGAGCGGCTCGAGGAGAAATTGTCCGCAGTCGGTGCCGATATCGAGCGCGACGGCGGCGGCTAAGCCGTTCATTTCGTCCCAGGATTGATCCGTTCATCGGACTGCAGGAATGGAACCCGAGCGTGGGCGGCGCGTAGGCCTCTCAGCGGGAAAACAGTCCTAGGAGCAGGATTATGAAGATCATGCCGCTTCTTGCTGCGGTCGGCATCGCTGCCACCGCGCTTTCGGGTCCGGCTGCGGCACAGCGGACCGTCGTATCAGTCACCACCGGTGCCCCGACCGGTCCCGGCTGGGTCACCTACCACGAGACGACCTATCCCCGTGATTGGGACGGTCCACGTTATTATACCGAAACCGGCCCCCACCACGGCTGGTATTCGTGGGAAAACAATTATTACGAGCATTGCAGCTATCGCATCACGCCGCATGGCCACAAGCGCGACTGGCATTGCTGGTAAGGCCGACAGGCCTGAATGAAAGGAGGGCGCGCCGCGAGGCGCGCCCTTTCCTTTTGGGCGCATCGAATTAATAAATTTGCGGACCCTGTCGATTTCCGACCCGGTCGTTCGTCGTCCCGATGAGGCGCCAAATGGGGCGGGCTCAAACAAGGAGAAAGACGATGCGGGTTATGGTGTTCGCGAAAGCCGCCCAAGGGAATGAAGAGGCAATGGCGGCCCCTACGCCAGAAATGATCGAGGCGTTCGCCGCTATGGACCGCTTCACCGAGGAACTGGTCGATGCTGGCGTATTCGTTGCCGGGGCCGGCTTGAAGAATGGCGCCGAGGCCAAGCGCGTCGTCCAGGACGGCATGAGCCGTACCATAATCGACGGGCCATTCGCCGAGACGCGCGAACTGATCGCCGGCTTCTCGATCTGGGAGGTAAAGGACATGGACGAGGCCATCGCCTGGGCGAAGCGCGCGCCCATGTGCGGCCCGGGCGAGATGGAGATACGGCCGTTCTATGAGGCTGCCGACCTCGCCGAGTTCGTGACGCCCGAGGAACTTGCGACGCCGCGCGAGGGCGAGCGCGGAAGGCTCGGCGTCGCCTGATAGCCTACTTGTCTCGCCCGCGGCGCTGGCCGAAAAGGCGGTGTGACCGCGGGCGAGACGCATCAGGCTATCGAAGCGATCTTTCGCATCGAACGGGCCAAACTGATCGCGGGCCTGGCCAGGATGGTACGTAGTATCGACCTCGCAGAGGAGCTGGCGCAGGATGCGCTGGTGGTGGCGCTCGGCGAATGGCCCCGGACGGGCATTCCGGCCAATCCCGGTGCGTGGCTGATGACGACAGCCAAGCGACGCGCGATCGACGCGATCCGACGCGACAGGATGCGCGACCGCAAGCATGACGAGATCGCGCAGATTCCGGATGCGGCTTATGACGATCCCGCCGCGGCGATCGAAGCGGCGATGGACGACGATCTGGGCGATGAGTTGCTCGGCCTGATCTTCACCGCCTGCCACCCGATCCTGTCCCCCGATTCCCGCGCGGCGCTGACGCTGCGAGTGGTCGGCGGGCTGACGACCGAGGAGATTGCGCGCGCCTTCCTGGCGGGCGAGGCCACGATTGCGCAGCGTATCGTGCGTGCGAAGAAGGCGATTGCTAAGGCGGGATTGGCGTTCGAGGTGCCGCGGGGCGCCGAACGGGCAGCGCGGCTGTCATCGGTGCTGGAGGTCATCTACCTCATTTTCAACGAAGGCTATGCGGCCACCGCGGGTGACGCGCCGATCCGGCCGACCCTGTGTCTGGAGGCACGCCGATTGGGCCGCATCCTGACTGGGCTGATGCCGGAAGAGGCCGAAATGTTCGGCCTGTTGGCGCTGATGGACATTCAGGCATCGCGTCTGCAGGCGCGCGTCGGGCCGGAGGGCGAGCTGCTGACGCTCGCGGAGCAGGATCGCGGACGCTGGGACCGGTTGCTGATCGACACGGGACTCGACGCGCTGGCCCGCGCCGAAGCGCTCGGCGGCGACGGCCCCTATGCATTGCAGGCAGCGCTCGCGGCTTGCCATGCCTGCGCGGCGAAGCCGGCCGATACGGACTGGCCGAAAATCGCGGCGCTTTACGACCGGCTGCGCACAGTGATGCCGTCGCCAGTGATCGACCTCAACCGTGCGGTCGCGCATAGTATGGCGTTCGGCCCGGACGCCGGTTTGCGGCTGCTGGACCAGGTTGCGGGTGCGGCGGCGTTGCGCGATTATGCGCCATTGCCTGCGGCGAGGGGCGATTTCCTGTTTCGGGCTGGCCGATTGGCCGAAGCCCGCGTCGAATTCGAAGCGGCAGCCAAGCTTACGCGCAACATGCGCGAGGCTGCCTTTCTTATCGCGCGTGCGAAGGCTTGTGACTGAAAGCCAAGACTTGCGACCCTTCGAACTTGGCGGGCATCCGACGCAAGGCCGGCCTCAACCACTCACCTGAGGGGAAGCACTACCCGACAAAATCGCGTTGTTGGATCACGAGCGTTGGGCTTGGGCTGACCGGTTCGTTAACCATTGGAGCAATGCGATGCCGCCTTATATGACGAAAATCGCCCCTGCGGTCTTGATTTTGGCTGGATCTCTGACCCTTGGCGGCTGTGCCACCAAGGGATTTGTGAGAGAGCAGATCGCCACCGTCAACCATCGCGTCGATGCCCTCGAGGCGAAGCTGCAGGATACCGATGCCACCGCGAAATCCGCATTGTCGCAAGCACAGGCGGCGTCCGCGCAGGCGCAGGCTGCATCCGGCCAGGCACAGAATAACGGTCAGCGTCTCGATCAGCTCAATGCCCGTGTGGATGGCATTGAGCAGCGCATGCAGGAGAGTCGCCGGAAGCGGGCGCGCCATTGATGCCACAACCACGCCGGCGCTGATAGGATCGTGATTGACGACATTGGCGGTCCTGGAGGCCCAAGTTCGTTTCACGCCAGGCGGCGCACGCGATGACCCAAGTGCTGCTGGCGCTTGCCGGAGGTATTGTACTGTCCGTCGCCATGCCGGCGTGGGCGGCGGACAGCGCGCAGCCTCCAAGGTCGGCCAAAGCGCCGGCGATAAGCGCGGAAACGGGGAGTATAGCGAGCCGATCGGCCGAGGCCGCGCGCGTGGCCGATTGGATCGCTGCCTCACGAGATAATGCGTCTTTGCCTTATATCATCGTCGACAAGAAATCGGCGGCGCTCTTTCTGTTCGATGCGAAGGGGAAGCCGCTTGGCGAGGCTCCGGTGCTGATCGGCGTTGCCGTGGGGGACGACGCCACGCCCGGTGTCGGCAGCAAGAGCCTGGCGAAGATCGGCCCCGCGGAGAAGACGACGCCCGCAGGGCGATTCCTCGCCAGATATGGTTTGGCGGCGGGGAAGCAGCGCGTGCTGTGGGTCGATTACGCCACGTCGGTAGCGCTCCACCCGATCCCGAAGGACGCCGGCGTGAAGGAACGGCGGCGCGAACGGATGCTGTCACCCACCAGTGACGACAACCGCATAACCTTCGGGTGCATCAATGTCCCCACGGCCTTCTACAGCAAAAGCGTGCGGCCGCTTTTCCGGAAGAAGGGCGGATATGTTTACGTGCTGCCCGACACCAAACCGATCGAGCTTGTCTTTCCCGCCCTGCGCGCTCAGCCATTCAGCCAGGAGAACGCGCCGTGAGGCGTGCACCGGGGGCCATCTTGACTCCTAACTCTACTTAGGTTGTTTAAGCATCATGGCGCGCAACCGACGACCATCGAAGCAGATGCTCCTGCTCCTGGAAGCCTTGTCCGCGCGCGCGCAGCAATGGCGTCATGGCTATGACCTGATGAAGGAAACCGGCCTTCTGTCGGGCACGCTCTATCCGCTGCTGATGCGCATGACCGAGCAGGGCCTGGTCGAGGCAGAATGGCGCGAGCCGGAACAGCTCGGCCGGCCCGCCCGTCATGCTTACCGGCTGACGGCCGCGGGGGTGGCATTGGCGCAGGCGCTAGCCGATGCCGACGCCGCTTTCCCTTCCAAAGCCGCCTTCGCATGACGGCGGCGGTATCGCGGGCTGTGATGTCATTGGCCCGCGGCTGTTTCGGCGCAGATCGCCATGGGTGGGGGCTTGCCATGCAAGCCGAGTTCGAAGCGGCGGTCGAAGATGGGAAACCGTTCGTCTTTGCGACCGGCTGCCTGATCGCGGCGTGGCGCCAAATGGTGAAGCATGGCGAAGGACGCCTGGTGCTCGCCAATTATGCGCTCGCGCTCGGACTGCTCCTCCCGATGGCGGTGTTCCAGTTCGGGCAGGCGATCGGCTTCCCATCCTTCCCCGGGGGAGGTCCGCCTTATGGCATGCTGGCGGCTGGTGCTGAACCAAATCCCTATCTGGCCTGGTCTCAGAACAGCGCCGTGCCGGTGCTGATGGTTCTATGGCTTATGCTCGGTATGGCGCACCTTGCTCTTGCCTGGGTGCTGGTGGAGGGGGACTGGCTGCGCGTCGTCAAATTCGGCGCTCTGATTGGCGCGACAACCGTGACGCTTTTCCTGTTTACGGGCATCCTGGCACTCGATCTGTCGCCTTTGATTTCGCAGGTCACGGAGCTGGGAATCGAACTCGCGGCAATCCTCACCGCCGCACGGTGGCACGCCCGGCTCTTTTCAAACGCTTCGTCCGAACTGCTTACCTGCTAACCCCGAGGGGCTTTCGAGCGCTCGGACCTCCGACTGCATGCCTGGCAGCCGGCTTGACTATTAAATCTACATATGTCGTTATAAGATGTCTCGGGTGAGTTCCGCCTGAGAGAACCGGCTCTCAATTTGCGTTTTGAAATCCAGGACTGCCAGGCCGCCTCCAATCAAAAACTCTACATATATTGCTATAATCTGTGCCGAGGGTGATATGATTGAGCTGACAAATTTAAGCCATGTCTATGGAAACGGCACCCGCGCGCTCGACGGCGTGACCCTTACAATTCCGCCAGGCATGTTCGGGCTGCTCGGCCCCAACGGCGCCGGCAAATCGACATTGATGCGCGCCATTGCGACCCTGCAGACGCCGACATCGGGCAGCATCGTTTTCGACGGGATCGATGTCCTCAAACAGCCCGAGGCGCTGCGCCGGGTGCTCGGTTATCTCCCGCAGGAATTCGGCGTCTATCCCCGCATCTCGGCCTACGCGATGCTCGATCATATGGCGGTGCTCAAGGGCCTCGCGAACCGCGCCGAACGCAAGGAAACGGTCGAGGCCCTGCTCCACCAGGTCAATTTGTGGGATGTCCGCAAGAAGGCGCTGACCGGCTTCTCCGGCGGCATGCGCCAACGCTTCGGCATCGCCCAGGCGCTGGTCGGCAATCCCCGGCTGATCATCGTCGACGAGCCGACCGCCGGCCTCGATCCGGAGGAGCGCAATCGCTTCCTCAACCTGCTCGCGGCGATCGGCGATACGGTCGTCGTCATCCTTTCCACCCACATCGTCGAGGACGTCGCCGATCTCTGCACGCGCATGGCCGTGCTGGCCGAAGGCCGCATCCTGCTGGAGGGCGTGCCCCAGCAGCAGGTCGCCGAAATGCGCGGCCGTATCTGGGAGAAGACCATCGACCGCGCCGCGCTTGGCGATCATGCCGCCGCCCATCGCGTCATCTCCACCCGCCTGTTCGCGGGCCGCACCATCATTCACGTTGCGTCGGACACGTCGCCGGGCGAGGGATTCATGCCAGCCACCGGTAGCCTGCAGGATGTCTATTTCTCGACGCTCCGCGCCGCGCCGCGCGCCGCAGCCTGAGGAGCAAGCCCATGTTTCTCAAGATCGCGGCATTCGACTTTCGCTATCAGCTGCGCAATCCGATCCTGTGGATCGCCGTGACCCTGTTCGGGGCTCACGTCTTCTTAACCACGATCGGACCCAATTCGATGGGCGCGGGCCCCGGCGTCCACAAGAATGCGCATTTTAAGGTCGCGCAGCTCTATCTGTTGCTGTCGGTGCTCTACATGGTCGTGTCCGCGGCCTTCATCGCAAACGCGATCGTGCGCGATGACGAGACCCGGTTCGGGCCAATGATACGCACCGCGCCCATTACCAAGTTCGACTATCTGTTCGGCCGTTATGCCGGTGCTTTCTGCGTTACCGCGCTCGGCTTTCTGATCATCCCGGCGGCCCTGTTTGTCGGAACGCTGATGCCATGGGTCGATCACACTTTGTTCGAACCGAACCATCTGTCCGCCTATCTCATGCCCTATCTGTGCTTTGCGCTGCCCGATCTGTTTGTGACCTCGGCGCTCTTCTTTGCGCTGGCGACGATGACGCGCTCGATGATGGCTACCTATCTCAGCGGCATCGCGCTTTTCATGTTCTGGCTGGGCGCGAACATCGCCGCGCACAATGGGCATGGCCCGCTCGCCGCCTATATCGATCCGTTCGGGCTCGGCGCGCTTAACGAGATTACCCGTTACTGGGCCCCGGAAGAACTCAACGCGCTCGGCACGCCGATCTACGGAGTCGTGTTGTGGAACCGGATCATCTGGGTTGCCGTGGGCGCGGCAGTCCTCACCTTAGCCCATGCCCGTTTCCGCTTCGGCGAACGCGTGCCCCGCGCCGCACGCCGACGCACCGAGGAGGCGCAGTCGCCCGGGGCGATCGACCTCGCCGGGATCCGCGTCCCAACGGCCGAGCCGCGCTTCGACGGCGCGACCGCCTGGGCGCAGCTGCGCGCCCGCGCGCGGCTGGACATGGCCCAGATATCCCGCAGCCCCGCCTATTTCATGCTGTTGGTGCTCGGTCTCATTTTCTCGATCGCCGGGGTGCACGATCTCAGCCCGGCATGGGGCACCCCTTCGCTGCCCGTCACGCGGCTGATGGTGAAGCTGCTCAACGACAATTTCACGATGATCTCGATCATCATCGCAATCTATTATAGCAGCGAGCTGGTCTGGCGTGAGCATGACCGCAACATCCACGAAATCGTCGGCGCGAGCGCGATCCCCGACTGGGCCTATGTCGTGCCCAAGATATTGGCGGTGGCGCTGGTGCTGATCTCGACGCTGCTGGTCAGCACGATCGGCGCCGTCGGGATTCAGCTGTTCCACGGCTACACGCAGCTCGAGATCGGCAAATATCTGCTATGGTATTTGCTGCCCAACGCGGCCGATTATGTGCTGATCGCCACGCTCGCGGTGTTCGTACAGGCGGTCAGCCCGCACAAGTTCGTCGGCTGGGGGATCATGCTGATCTACGTGGTCTCGCGGTACGAATTGTCCAAAGTCGGGCTGGAGGATCATCTCTACACCTATGCGCAGGGGCCGGCGCTGCCGCTATCCGACATGAACGGGCAGGGCCGGTTCTGGATCGGCGCGTGGAGCTTCCGGGCTTATTGGACGGCGTTTGCGCTTCTCCTGCTGGTGCTGAGCCATGCGCTGTGGCGGCGGGGCGCCGAGACGCGGCTGGCGAGCCGCCTGAAGCGGCTGCCACACCGGCTGAACGGCCCGGCGGGCGGGGTCGCGGCGGTGGCGATGCTGGCCTTCGTGGGGCTCGGCACCTGGTGCTTCGTCAACACCCATGTCTGGAATGTCTATCGCACCGCGCGCGGCGATGACCGCTATGCGAGCGAGTATGAGAAACAATTACTGCCGTACGAGAAGGTGCTTCAGCCCTCGGTAACGATGGTGCGGGTTAAGGCCGATCTGTGGCCGCATCAGCAGAAAATCATGACGAGCGGTACGCTCGATCTTGTCAACCGGCAGTCGGTGCCTTTGTCGGAAGTCCATCTTCGCATGCGCTCGCCCGAAACGAAGTGGACGGCGCTCGCCGTCTCCGGCGCAAGCCTGGCCAGGGACTATCCGCGTTTCCAATATCGCATCTATCACTTCGCCAGGCCGCTCGCACCGGGGGGGACGGCGCGCATCGCCTTCACCACCGTCCACCAGCAGATCGGCTTCCGCAACGAGGGTAATGACACGCGCATTGTCGACAACGGCACCTTGTCCCAGAACCGCGACCTCTTGCCTCTGATCGGCATGGACCGCTTCGACCTGCTGCAAGATCCCGATGCGCGGCGCAGAAATGGCCTGCCGGCCGAACTGCATCCCGCGAAGCTGGAGGATCTCGAGGCAACGCGGCTCAACATGATTCACGGCGATTGGGTGAAGACCGATATCACCCTCACCACCGACGCCGATCAGACGCCGATCGCCCCCGGCGCCAAGGTCGCGGACATCATCAGGAACGGGCGCCGCACCGCGCACTTCGTGAGCGAAGTGCCGATCCAGAATTATTTCTCGATCCAGTCGGCGCATTATCAGGAGCGGCACGTCCGCCATGATGGTGTCGATCTGGCAGTTTATTACGATGCGCAGCACGCCCGGAATGTCGACCGGATGCTGGCCGCATCCGCACATGCCCTCGATGCCTATCGGTCCGCCTTCGGCCCCTACCAGTTCAATCATATGCGGGTGGTCGAATTCCCGGTCTATACGACGGCGGCAATCTCCTTCGCCGGGACCTTCCCCTATTCGGAAGGGTTCGGTTTCATCGCCAACCTCTCCGATCCCAGCAGCATCGACTATGTCGGGCAGGTAGTCGCGCACGAACTGGCCCATCAATATTGGGGCAATCAGGCGACCCCCGCCGACATGCAAGGCGGTGCGATGCTCACCGAGACGCTCGCGCAATATTCGGCTTTGTTGGTGATGGAAAAGGTCGCGGGTTGGGACGAGGTACGCCGCTATCGCCTGCGGGAGCTCGATGAATATTTGTTCATGCGCGGCTTCGATCGTACGGGCGAGACGCCGCTCGCCCGGGTCGAACACCAGAACCAGATCGCTTATAAAAAGGGCGAGCTGGCAATGTGGCGTTTACGTGACGTGCTGGGCGCAGAGCGCGTCAACGCCGCGCTGCGGCGCTATCTCGATCGCTTCCGGTTCCGCTCGGCACCCTGGCCACGGTCGCTCGACCTGATCGCCGAATTCCGCAAGGGCGCCACTCCGGCGGAAAACCAGTTGATCACCGACCTGTTCGAGAAGATCACGCTCTACGACATCAGAACAAAGGCGGCGCAGGTCCGCAAGCTGCCCGATGGCCGCTACGAAACCATGCTGACCGTCGAGGCGCACAAATATTATGCCGCCGGCGACGGCAAGGAGAGCGAGGTGCCGCTCGCGGAACCCGTCGGTTTCGGTGTGTTCGCGTCGATGCCTGGCTGGGGCCCGTTCCATGCGAAGGACATGCTCGGGCGGCGATCGGTGGCGGTCCACAGTGGGGTCCAGCAGATCGGGTTCGTCACTGCCGCAAAGCCGGCGTTCGCAGGCACCGACCCTTATACGATCCTGATCGATCGGCACCCGGAGGATAATGTTGTCGCCACGACGGGGTGACGATGTCGCTTCGATGGGTGCGGTTCAGAGCGACGACGGGCGCCCCTAACCATCGATCGATCCAGCGAAAGTATCGCATTTGGACGGGTCGCCACTCTCCAGCCCGCGCTTGAGCCAGGCGACGCGTTCGGCCGAGGTGCCGTGGGTGAAACTGTCGGGCACGGGCGTCCGTCCCGCGGAGCGCTGGAGCGTATCGTCGCCGATCGCCTGGGCGGCGCGCAGGCCTTCCTCGGCGTCGCCGGGTTCGAGCAGGGCCTGGCCGTGCGCATCCTTGGCGTTGGCGGCCCAGACGCCGGCGTAGCAATCGGCCTGCAATTCCATCCTGACCTGCAGCGCGTTGGCGCCTTTCTCGTCCGACGCCTGCTGCTCGCGGCGGACCTTGTCGGCAATCCCGGTCAGATATTGGACGTGGTGGCCCACTTCGTGCGCGATCACGTAAGCCTGCGCGAAATCGCCCGCGGCGTGGAAGCGCGACTGGAGTTCGTCGAAGAATTCGGTGTCGAGATACACGCGCTGATCGCTAGGGCAGTAGAAAGGCCCCATTGCCGACATCGCCTCGCCGCACCCTGAATTACCCCGCTGAGAATAGAAATGGAGTTTGGGCGGGGTGTAGGTCTGGCCGCCCTGCTGGAACAGGGGGCCCCACGTATCCTCCGTACTGGCGAGAACCCGGCAGGAGAAATGACCGGCCGCGCCATTGTTGGCGCAGGTTTGCGCCGCGCTCTGGCTCGCGACCTGCGGGGATTGGCCGACCATCTGGCTGCCGCCACCGCCGAACGGGTTGAGGCCGAACAGGAACATTCCGAGCACCAGGATGATGATGCCGCCAATGCCGAAACGGCTGCCTACCAAGGCGAACAACAGGCCGATCCCGCCGCCGCCTCCGCCGAAGCCGCCAAGGCCGGACGAGCGGCCGCTATCCTGCTCGACATTGGAGCTTTCCCGATAATCGTCGAGCCGCATGA